>Ga0256841_1000048_pt1 | contig 133392 bp, 112 predicted proteins | sample 356308metaG_FD_185971 | JGI IMG/M metagenome (GOLD analysis project Ga0256841, IMG submission 185971) | Hydrothermal vent microbial communities from Mid Atlantic Ridge, Atlantic Ocean - 356-308 | ecosystem: Environmental > Aquatic > Marine > Hydrothermal vents | place: Atlantic Ocean: Mid...
TCAAGAAGAAATCTAGCCCGCGCGCGTTGCCCTTCATCAAAGTAACCCCTTCATCCGCGACACGGGAGCATCGGCTAAGTCTCCGCTCCAGTGGCCGTTAGCGATCCCCTTCACCCTGAGAGAAACGATATCCCCCAATCTCGTTGATTCCTCCCCTTCCATCTCTCCATCGCCGGTCACGTGGACGGGGCGCGAGCCCGTCAGTCCTCTCCTCCTCAATGAGTCGTGGAGCCTGGAGGAAGGGCCAATGACAGACGAAATGTGACGTCCTTCTTGTCCGCCGTGACGATGCGCCTCACCTGATACTCCGAGAACTCATCGGCAGAGATCTGAAGCCGGTATGTCCCCTCCCGGTTCGGCGGCAATGTAGCCGGTTCAACGGAAACCAACCGCGTCTCAGGCAACCCGACATCGCGACGGACGAGGACGAATTCGACAAACAGACCGTCAAATATGTGGCTGGAGATGTTGCGCACGCGCCCCTTGATCGTCACCCGGTGATCGCGTTGGTTCACTTCCTCGACGAGTTCCAGTTGAGGCAGAGGCTCCAGCTCGGCCGAAACGGTCGGGGCTCTCTCCAACCATCCCCCGATGCGTTGTCCGCCACTGGCGATGATGGAATTGACGACTCGATGGACGGGAGGGACCAACGCGTAAATGGCTAATATGAGCACGATTGAACCAGCGATTGCCCATTGACGAGCGCGTTGATGTTGCTCCTGCTCAACTTCGTATTCGAATGTTCGCAGCACAGGTGTCGCCGACGCCGGAGTGGAAGGAGTAGACGCCGCATCCGAAGGCACCGGTTCGGTCGGCGCGCCACCGGGTTGACTCCACTCCGGTTCCACAGGGCGGGCGCGGGGCGGTCCCGATTCCAGAGTCCCTGCGGTCCCGACATCAGCCACCGGCTGGGGTGGGGGAGAGACGGCGGTGGGCTCCTCCCCAACGGAAATTGGAGAGGGGGGTGGCCCGGGTTCCTTCGGTTGAGGTCGAACATCGGGAGGCCCGGGGGGCGCGATCTCTTGCTCGGCCGATGCCCGATCGGAGGCGGAGGGGCTCATCGAAGAGAGTTGATCGGTGATCGGTTCGGGGAGCTCAACAACCGGTTCGGCTTCCTCGACGCGCTCTCGCTGTTCCGTCCCGATGAGCGAATATTGATCGGGGTGCTCTTCCGTCTCATAAATCGTTTTGCGAACACTTCGAAAAAGCCAAACGACCAGAGCAATGATGACGGCGACGAGAATGAGGATCGCGATGACGAATTCCCAGGGGAGGCCACCACCCGAGATGGAGATTTCCGTCTTCTGAATCATACCCACCATACCTTCATATGGTAGCAAATCAGTGCCGATTCGTCATGATGAGACCGACGACTTGAGGAACTTCTTGGATGCGCCAGCGCCCAGAGGTCCCCACGAACCAGTCGTTCCCTTGATCCAGTCATCGGGGTAGGGAGTCCAATGCCCTCCCCGACGTCTTGTGGCGGCGAAATTCCTGCACATCCACCAGAGTGACCAGGCCCCGTTGATTGAGCAGCTCGAGCATATGCATGAAGATGCGTGTGGCGGCCAGCGCATCTCCGCGAGCGCGATGGCGCTCTTCAATATCAATGCCCAAGTAATGGGCCACTGTGTGGAGCTTATGATTGGGTAACTCGGGGAATAACTGACGACTGAGTTGCAACGTACAGAGTCGGAGATTGAACAGACGCTTATCATAGATGCGATTGATCTCCGAATTGATGAATCCAATGTCGAATCGCACATTATGAGCGACGATGGTCGCCGCACCGATGAACTCGATCAGTTGATCGGCAATCTCACCGAATACGGGCGAGCGAGCCACCATCTCATTGGAAATCCCCGTGAATCGAGTGATCCAGTGGGGAATGTCGCGCTGGGGATTGATCAAGACGCCGAATTCATCGGCAATGGTCCATCTTGGGCACTGGTTTGAAATCTGCCCCTCGGGAACCACTCTGAAGGCTGCGATTTCAGTGATGCGATCCCATCGGGGATTGAGCCCGGTGGTTTCGATATCGACGACGACAAACTCGCTCTGATCCAATCGACGAAACTCGCGCCGATCGGGCAGCAGCTCGATGAAGCCATCGTCCCTTACGACGAATCGAGGATCATCCTTGACCAGACGCCTCACCACTCCTTGAAAGAAGGCATTCCCTGGATTGCGAAGATGAAAAATCTCCTGCCCCACCCGAGCGATGGGCATTCGCCGATCATTCACTTCCAACAAACCAACGAGTTCGTCCAACAGGGCCACATCATTCAACAGGTTTGCCGCCATGATGGCCTTCAGTGTAGCATATCCGCCTCGCTGCGCAAAGCCACCCGGGAGGTATCCCTATGAGCCGACCATGATCCCGAAACGGAAACTTCACCGCGTATGAGCCGAAGCCGCCTCACCGGTGGCACCTCGCCGCATGTGATCTCTCGCGGAAACGAGGGAGGAACGTCGATCAGGTTCCCCTCTCCATCCTGACGCGCCCCCGAATCCACGCCCTCACGCCCTCTCGGCCATGGCTCGATAGCGAGCCCCGATCTGTTTCCAATCTTCGTACATCAAGCGCTTCTTGCGCTTGATCTCCCAGGCCTGCCCGTAGAGCGCGCTGGCCGGGTTGAACGTCAGGAATACCGGCACGCGCTGGCCGCGGATGAGGGTTTCATACCACCCACGACGCTGTTCCAGCTTCCCCCGAAGCCCGAGGAAATAGATCATGGGCAGCCGGCCCAGCGCCACGATCAATTGAGGTTGAATGATCGCCATGTGACGATGAAGACGATCCTGGCAGGCCGTGATCTCCGTGGCGCGAGGCGAGCGATCTTGAGGCGGGCGGCAAAGGACCATGTTCATGATGTACACGTCGTGCCGGGGAATGTCCACCCCAGGAGCGGCCAGAATGCGGTCCAGCAAATCGCCCGAGGGACCGGAGAATGGCCGCCCGGTCAGATCATCGTGTCGTCCCGGCCGCTCGGCCAACAGCACCACGCGGGCCCGGGGACTCCCCACTCCAAAGACGATCCGAGTTCGCGATCGCCAGAGGTCGCACCGCTGACAATGGCGATATTCGGCTTCCAATCGTGACAGCTCCTCCATCAAATGATGCTCGCCAGAACCGGTACTCATCGGGACCATTGTAGATCACACCGGCGATATTTGCCCATAGCGACGTCACCGATTTCCTCCAAGAAACATCCCCATCGAGAACTGAAACGGGTGTTACAGCGATGAAACCTTCGTGCGACGGCCATGATCTTCCTCGTCCACCGTCATGATCCCCAGTTTCAAGGAGATATGGAGTTCATCGAGGGAGCAGGGGCACTGTTCGCTGCGCGGCATGCTGTTTGCATGATCAATGCCAGCCGGGAGATATGAAACTCCCGGCCCCCGGCGACGGATGTTGACGTCGGGGAGGATCACGGAAGGAGATGAGACAATGGACATCGCATTGGCTTTCTGGCAAGCGAGCGAGGCGGGATCGGCGCTCCCGTGGAATTATGTCGTCCTCGGTGTACTCATCGTGCTGGCAGTCCTCTTAGGAATCAGCGTGATGAGGAAGAAAAGCGCTCACTGATTCCGAAGAACGCGCCGCGACCTCGCCATTTTACGCGCATCATGATGACCGGACTCGCTGAGTCCGCATCATCATGTTGTCTCTTCACTGAGCCCTCTTGATGAAGCAAGGAAGATCTTGGTCCTGCCCGAGGGGGGAGCCCACGGCTCCCCCTTTTTTTGTCGATAGAATCCTTTGCTCGAGCCTCCCTCCTTTTGACAACCGGACCTCTTGCTTTCTCCTTCTGAGAGAGCTACGCTTCCAGAGTCCATGGAAACTCTCGGGTGAGCGTGGCGATGACTCCCCAGTTCGGCGATGAGATTCATCCCCAACCGGCGTTAGGGCGCGTCGAGATTCTCATCCTCGTCTCTCTGGGCCTGATCATCTTTCTCATCAAATTGCCCTATCTCCCCACTTGGCTCATCGCCCTGGTGACGCTTCTGTTGATGGCCGTTGGAGGGGGGCATCTGCGCGCTCGGTATGGTCTCAGCCTCCCGCCGGTGATCCTGGCCCTTCTGGCTGGGGCGGTGGCCGTCGATGGACTGGGAAACGCCTTTCACCTGTACGGCCGGACGTTCGGTCCGCTGATGTATGACGCCTTCGCTCACCTCGTCGCCTCGGCACTCACTGTACCAGTAGTCATCTGGGTGCTCGGCGAGGTGCTCCATCGGCGTGGTCAGCGGCTCTCTCTGGGATGGATCACCGTGTTTGGCATCACGGGCAGTTTCAGCGTGGACGCTTTCTACGAAGTCCTCGAGCTGTGGGATGAGCTCTACTTTGGCGGTCAGCGTATCTGGGGGCCCTATGATGCCCCCCGCGATTTGCAATGGGATCTCATCGGCATCCTCATCGGGGCCTCAGTCACCTATGCCGTCAGGCGTTGGAGGTTTGCTCGTGCCGTTCGTCATCCGAATGGGTGAATTCTCTCGGCGAGTGCGCTATACTTTGAATGTATGCCGTGCTGGCGGCGAGCGCTCATCGTCATTCTCATGGTGTTTGCGTCGCCCGCGTTCTCTGTGACCACGGGCGCTCAACAGCACACATCGCCCAAGCCCCTGCCCAAGAAAAAGAATCCCTTGTTCATCGGCCATCGCGATATCAATCGTCATCAACTCAATTTTTATTCTCTGGAGCGGGAACAGGCCCTAGGCGAACAGCTCGCCGCCCAAGTTGATCTCCAGGTTCCACTCGTCAGAGACCCTATCGTCACTGAATACATCAACCGGATCGGTCAAAATCTCGCCCTCCATTCGGACATTCGGGTCCCTTTGACCATCAAGGTCATCGCCTCGGATGAGGTGAACGCGTTTGCTCTGCCCGGAGGTTTTCTCTACGTCAATCTCGGCGTCCTCAAGGCGGCCGATACGGAGGCCGAACTGGCTGGCGTCATGGCGCATGAGATCGCCCATGTGGCCGCTCGCCACGCGCTGGAAAACCTGTCCAAGAACGAACTCCTCTCTCTGGGAACGATTCCCCTCATCTTCCTGGGAGGACCCATGGGAGAATGGATCCGAACCGGCGCCGGGTATGGATTGGCGGCCCTCTTCTTCAAATTCAGCCGAAGTGCCGAAAAAGAGGCCGACGAGCTGGCCGCTCAGTATCTCTGGGCGACCGGATACGATCCCTGGAGTCTGGTTCGCTTCTTTCAAAAACTGATGCAACGAGAGCGGCCGATACGCATCTCCCCCTTGTTTCGCACGCACCCGACGACGCCGAAGCGCATTCGGAATTTGAGAGCACTCATCGCCCGCTTCCCTTCCCGCGAGAGCTATGTGACGAACACCTCGGAATTCGTCGCCGTGAAGGATCACGTGAATGGAACCGGAGGGATGATCTCCAATCGTCAACCCACGCGTTCTCCAGGGCGCCGACAACCTCCCGTACTCCATCGGCGGACCTCGAATCGTGCGCCGAGGGATGAGACGAATGATCGCCGCTCTCCTCTTCCCCCGGCCGAGAACCGTCAGCCACCCATTTTGCACCGACGCCCATCCGATACATCACGACCGCCGGAGGAGAACCACCACGCGCATCCCCCATCCCAGCAATCGGGGTCGCGCCGACCGCCCAAGCTCATTCGCCGCACCTCGTCCGACGAGCAATCGAAGAAGGACCAACCGGAATCGGCACCCTGGTATGAACGCCGACAAGATGCGTCATCGATTCGCCTCGGCCACCCTACGCCATCGCTCTCGTCGCATGGCCGTCCACTGAAACGACAGCCCCCCAAGCTCCGACGACGTTACTGAACGCCACGCCCGACCTCCGCCGTTCGATCGGGCGAGAAGTGGGAGCGATGGCCGCGGCTCTCTCCAGAGAGTGGTCCACCGGGTGCTCAGCGCCAGGGGAGGACGAGAAGTCCACCGGGCATCAAAAAATTAGGCATTCGCATCAATTTGAGTTACAATTAAGCTTTTGTAATCACCATCATAGAGTGAGGAGGGCGAACTTGAGACGATATGGATTTGGGCACGCAGAGGAGGTGAGGCAGGCTATGAGAAGTAAGCTGAGCGGTTGGATCGCAGGGCTCATCCTGGTGGCGCTCGCCGTGCCGGCGTGGGGCTCCCAACCCACGGGACAGTTGAAAGGCACAGTCTCATTCCAGCGAGACGGAGAGACCGTCTTTCTGGCTGGGGCGAATGTCGTCATTCGCAGTCCCATCCTCCCCAACGGCATGCTGACGACGCTGACCGATGAGAATGGGCGATTCGTCTTCGCCGATCTCATCGCCGGCACGTACACGATCTCGGTCCAATTGCAAGGATTCAAGCCGCTCACCAAAACCATCACCATCAAACCCGATACGGTCACCGAAATCGCCCTTCGCCTGGAGATCGAAGAACTCACCGAGAACATCACCGTCATCGCCCAACCGGAGGGAATCGAGACGATCGAATCGACCCAACGCGCCGAAGTGGGCCAGCGGGAGATCACCTATGCGCCGCTGGTCAATGAGAAATTCCAGGATACGCTCCCCCTCATTCCCGGCGTCGTTCGGGGACCGGACGGCCTCATCAATATCAAAGGAGCGCGATCACACCTGTCCGGATTGCTGGTCAACGGTACCAATGCCACTGATCCAGTGACCGGAGCCTCGGGCATCAGCCTGCCCATTGATGCCGTGCAGTCGGTGGAAGTCCTCAGCAGCCCCTATTTGGCCGAATACGGAAAATTCGCCGGCGGCGTGACCACGGTGGAGACGAAAGCGGGAGGCGACAAATGGCGCGTCTCGTTCAACAACTTCGTTCCCCGACCGAGACGACGAAAGGATCCGTTCACCGGCCGGAAAGCGCTGGTGGGCATCGAAGCCTGGACGCCTCGGCTCCGATTCAGCGGCCCCCTGGTCAAAGATCGACTCGTCTGGGCTCAGACATTCCAATATCGCTTCATCCGCACCAAAATCGACGTCCTCCCCGATCCTCAGGAGCCGCCGGTATTCACCAATGAGCGCGGAGAGGTCGAACGCGACACCGAGCTGGAGAGTTTCGACTCGTTCACCGAATTCACCTATCACATCAACAGTAAGAACGATCTGACCGTCACTCTGTCGGTCTATCCACAGAATAATCGATTCGTCAATCTGAACGCCTTCAATCCTCCTCTGGTGACTCCCAATTACCGCCAACGGGGATTCCAGCTCGCATTCAACGAGCGCGCGTTTCTCACGTCCAATCTCGTCCTCGATTCGCTCATCAGTATCCGGCAATTCGACGTCGACATCTTCCCCAACGGACCGCACCCGATGGTTCTCACTCCGGACATTAACACGGGGAACTTCTTCAATCGCCAGGATCGAAATACGGACCGCATCGAGGTCGTAGAGACGCTCAGCTATCAACCTTCGCTGGCCCATCTCTTCAAGTTCGGCGCCGATATCGCACACACCTCATTCGATGGCCTGCATCAGAGTTTTCCCGTGCGCATCCAGCGGGCCGATGGGACGCTGAGTCAACTCATCACCTTCGACGGCGATCCGTTTGTCGAACGCGACAATACGGAAGTCACCTTGTTCGCCCAGGACAAATGGCTCGTCAATGAGAAGATCACCTTCGACCTGGGCTTGCGCTATGATCGCGAGGGAGTGGCCGACGAGAATCTCTTCGCTCCTCGATTCGGATTCGTGATCGTGCCCTGGGCCGATAATCGCACGGCCATTCGTGGAGGCATCGGTCTGTTCTGGGGGAAGATGCAATTGAACGTGGGCGTATTCGATCAGCTCCAACAACGCCTGGTCACCATCTATGGCCCCGATGGACTCACGCCGATAGGACCGACGCGCCGGTTCATCAACGTCATCGATGGAGGAAAACCGCGAACGCCCTACAATCTGGCTTGGAATGTGGAGGTAGACCGGGAATTGACGCGCCATCTCACGCTGCGCATCGGCTACTTGCAACGGGACGGGCGCCGGGAATTCATCATCAATCCGCTCGAAGATCCTCTCGATCCCACGCGAGGCATTCTGGAACTGAGTAATGGCGGGCGCTCCCGCTATCGAGAGTTTCAAATCACCGGACGCTATCAGTTCGGCGAAGGAAGTACCTTGTTCATCTCCTACGTCCGCTCATCGGCCACCGGCGATTTGAACAATTTCAATCAGTTTTTTGGTAATTTCGAGAATCCCATCATTCGTCCTAATGAGGTGTCGCGGCTCGACTTCGATGCGCCCAATCGATTGCTCTTCTGGGGAAATATCCAGTTGCCCTGGGAACTCACCATCTTTCCCGTGCTCGATGTTCATGACGGATTCCCCTATTCCCTCCTCGATGAGGACCGTAACTTCATCGGTCGTCGCAATCGCGCCGGACGATTCCCGGTGTTCGCCTCGCTCGACCTGCAGGTGACCAAGGGCTTCTCGCTCCGCGTCTATGGTCGTCGATATCACATTCGCGTGGGCGTCAAGTTGTTCAACGTCACTAACCGATTCAATCCGCGCGACGTGCAGAATAACCTGGATAGCGCGGCCTTCGGTCGCTTCTTCAATAGCGTGGGAACGCTCGTCCGCGGCACGTTCCAGATCGATTTCTGAGGGACGGAACGATCGCTGCGATTGAGGGTTCGAGACTCGACGTCGAGCGCGGATCTCACCAAGGTACCCCGAGGGGTGACGTCTCGAAAGACTTATCACCTTCACCCCGCCCGTTCACTTCCTTGAGTCTCACAGGCTCATCGGTTGTGAAGACGCGCGTTGTCGATTGTGCTATCATTGAGGCTCTCGAACGCTCGACATCACGACCATTCCATGCGAGCCATCGACAACCAGCGATTCTCTATCGTCTATGGGAATAAGCTGGCTCTCGCGCTCTTATTGGGCGTCCTGATCGCCCCCTATTTTGTGAATCTCTCCGGTCCTTCCCTCTGGGATTCCACCGAAGCCTTCTATGCCGAGACCCCGCGCGAGATGCTGGAGCTGAAAAGTTTCGTCATTCCGTATTTCAACTATGTGCCGAGGCTGAACAAACCTCCACTCGCGTACTGGCTCGTCCTCCCGTTCTACAGGATGTTCGGCATAAGTCACGTCGCCGAGCGCATTGTCGCGGCGCTGGGAGCGAGCATCCTCATTCTGCTCACGTTCGGGCTGGGAGCGGCACTGTTCGATCGACGGGTGGGTCTTCTCGGCGCGGCGATCGTGGCGACGACGCCCCGGCTCATTCTTCTGGCTCAGAAGTCGATCATCGACGTTACCTTCACCGCGCTCGTCACTGCCGCTCTGGCCCTCTTCTGGCTCATCATGTCGAGGCGAGAGTCTTCGAGCGCCCGAACGACGCCCGGCGCGTTCGCCTGGCCGTCCGACCGGTGGGTGATCATCGCGTTTTACGCTGCCGTCGGGCTAGGCATTCTGACCAAAGGCCCACTGGCGCTCGTGCTCGTTGGCGGCACAATCTTTTTTTATCTCCTCCTCATGCGCCGGTGGAATCTCCTCCGCCTCATGAACATCCCGCTGGGATTGCTCGTGCTCGCCGGAATCGTTCTCCCCTGGTATGGAGCCATCTATGTCCGACTGGGGTGGGAACCCATCGCCAGTTTCATCATGAGGGAGAACATCGCCCGGTTCGCCTCTGAAATCGATTGGTCCCGTCGCGGACCGTTCTATTACTTCTCGGTGCTAGCCGGCGATTTCTTCCCCTGGTCGCTCTACCTGATCCCGGCCATCGTCCTCGGATACCGCAGAGGGCGGCAGAATGATGAGCGGTCTCCGATAGCTTTTCTTTTCGCCTGGGTCGCGTTCATCCTCCTCTTCTTCTCGCTGGCTCATAACAAGCATGAGTATTACATCCTCCCGCTCTATCCCGCTGCCGCCACTCTCATCGGCCACTTCTTCGCGCAACTGGGCCAATCGTTTCTCGGTCATGGAGAGCGACGAATGATGCACGTCATCACGGTCATCGTCGCGGCACTTCTCACGGCGGGAGGTATCCTTCTGGGAGTCATCATCGGTCGGTTCTTCTCTGGAGGGTGGATGGCTTTGCCACCACTGGCATTGAGCCTCGGCGGCCTCTGGCTCTTCGGGCAGATCCGGCTCTCTCGTCTGACGCGCCTCCCCTTCTCGCTGGTCGGCATCATGTTGGCCAGCGCGTTTCTCTATCGGCTCGTCTTCCTCCCTCTCATCGAGCCGTACCGCCCCATTAAACCGCTCTGCGAAGTGATCGCGCGCGAGGTCCGAACTGAGGATCTCGTCGGCACCTACAATGTCGCGGCGCCGAGCATGGTGTTTTATCTCCGACGGAGGATCTTCCAGGTTTTTCAGCCGGAAGAGCTACGCGCGCTCTTGGCCTCACACCGCCGTATCTTCTGCGTGATGCCAGAGAGCGATTTTCATCACTTAGAGCGCCTGTTCCCCGATCAACTCACCGTCTGGGAACGCCGCCCGATGCTCACCTTGCGCCTCAATCTGCTCCTGGAAGGAAGAGCGAAAAGACGTCTCCCTCATGTTCTGCTCGTCTCCAATCGCCCGCGGGAATCGGGGACGAGTTCCGCCGAACCCTCACATTGACGCCCACTCGAAAGCATCGAGTCCCAACCCTCATGATGAGCGTCTCACGACGTCCTCTTGGGATTCGCCGTGCCTCTCGGCCCCACATGGAACGACCCTGTGGCCAGAGCGACCAGTTTCCCTCGCTCGTCTTCGACGCGCGATTGGAGCACGGCCACCGTCGCTCCTCGTTGAATGACCTCATTGTCGGCGACCAGGCGGCCGGAGGAAACCGGTCGGAGATAGTTGATCTTGATTTCGATCGTCCGGCAGAGTTCGTCCGGCCGAAGCAACGTCCATAAGGCCAATCCCATTCCGGTATCGACCAGCGTGTAGATCACGCCACCATGAACGACGCCATCCGGATTCAAGAAATGCTCCTTCACTGAGAGACTACACCGGGCGCGGCCATCTCCGAACGTCTCAAAGGCGATGCCCAGCACTTCGGGGAAAATGCGGTGACTCATCGCCCTCCTCCTGCCCGGACCCGAGCCCGTTCAACGGGCGACGACTCCCTATGCTCCATCTCATCCAAGAACGCGCGAAGTTTCTCTCCCGCCCATTCGAGTCGATACCAGACGGCCGGCGGGCGCTCTGCGCTGACGGAGCGACTGACCAGTTGCAATCTCTCCAACTTCTGCAACTTCTCGGCCAGCACCTTGTTACTGATACCGCCGAGCTTCTGTTTCATCTGACTCGGCCGATGAGGTTTGTGGCCGAGGAGCATGAGAATCTCCCGTAACCAACGGCACTTCAGCACCTCGCCGATGACTTCGGGCGCCAGCCCTGTCCGGCGAGTGGCTCGAAGGAAATCAGAGACGATCCGCCCCTCAGCCGTGAGCCGATAGTCGGTGCGACGAGGATATCCGTCGAAGGATTGACTCCGAACCATCCCCCATTCTTCTAACCGACGCAGCCGCTCATAGAGAATCCTGAATGAAATCCCCGGCACGGCGCGTCGGAGATGAGCCGGTCGCGTTACCCCTTGGGCCAGTTGCTCGATGATCAAGGGCATCCATTTGCACCGCATGAGCCCCGACACGATGGAGAACTCCACCTCCGCCGATCCTTTGCTCATATCCTCACCTTCTCGTGATCAGGTTACCAAAAAGTGCCTAATTGACGAACGACCCATGGATTCCTATCTTAACATACCGACAGAGGACGAAAAACGGCAGAACGGGTCGCGTCCGAATTCCAGATAGGAGGTGCGAGACCGATGAACCAAAAGGTGAAACTGACGCTGGTTGCCCTGGTCTGTGTGTGGGCGGGGTTGACGATATGCACCGAGGCCAATCCCACGGCTCAACCGCCGCAGAGCCAAACCAAAGGTGAGGTGGAACGTCTCACCTTGCCTGACTACCGTCAGTGGACGCACGTCAAGAGCATGGTCATCTTCGATGAGACGCATCCTCTCTACAAATCATTTGGCGGCATGCACCATATTTATGTGAATGCTAAGGGCCTCAAAGCCAGCCAGGCGGGCGGGCCTTATCCTGACGGCAGCACGCTCGTCTTCGTTCTCTACGAAGCGGTGAACGAAGATGGCGCCTATGTGGCCGGCAAGAAGAAGGTGGAAGCGATCATGGTCAAGGATCGCCATCGCTTCGCCGAGACCGGCGGCTGGGGATTCCAGGCGTTCGATCCCCAAACGCATCAGCCCCTGATCAAACAGGCTGATGTGACATCGGCCTGCTACAACTGCCATGCCTCGGTCAAAGATCGAGACTACGTCTTCTCCCGGTTCGTGAACTGAGTTCCAAGGGTGGTGCGGCCGGTCTGGGAATCCCAAAGAGCCAGCAAGCATCACTCGCCGTTGCCCATCAATAGTGGTGTGATCCGTTCAATTGTTGGAGAAACGGGTCCGTCTGACCGACCGGCACTTCACTCGCCGTCTGGTCGCCGTCCGGCGATTTCGCTCTCCATCGGTAGCCGATCGACGGAGAGATCTCACTGTCTGGTGGATGTCTGATCCGATTAGAGAGTTATTGTGTGCCTTGGTGAGGGCTAGAGGCTGTGCCAGCAAGTAGACGGCGAGAAACTTTCGCCTCACTGTCGTAAGAGCCATCGCCCCGTGATAGCAACCACCAGGGAGCCATCCGATATTTCCGCCTCTCCAGGGGTGAAGATGAGAGTTTCCGCCGACCGCCAGACGAACCCACAGGCGGAAGTTCACCACGTCGCGGCGAACCGGCGTTCCACTGAGACGCGTGTCAGTCACGACCAGGAAGAGCGGAGCGATCTCCATGACCACCCTCCCTCTTTACAGCAACACCCCCATGACCCCATCCCGAAGGATCACACTCCACAGTGACCAAGCCAGATCACCAGTGCCCTTCGCCCATACACAATATTGTCCCCGACTGCCTCCCCCCATTATCACTCAGGTTGAAGATAGCACCGGATGGCTGGTCGGCACCGCGGCCTCACCTCGGAGATTCCATCAACACGCACAATCACAACAGGTTACGACACGGGGCCCAGGGGCGAGAACTTTTTCTTGACTCGAATCCCGGATTTATCGTAGAATCCATAATCTAAAATGGAATAATCTATAATCTAAGATGCTCGATCTCATTGCTAAAAAGCGAAAGCCGCAGAACACGAGTAGCTGGGTGGCCGAAACTATTCAGGAGGCTATTTTCGCTGGCATCCTCAAGCCGGGAGATCGTCTCGTCGAGGGTAAACTGGCCAAGGACCTTGGCGTGGGCGTTTCCCCCGTCCGCGAGGCGCTTCAACGGCTGGAGTATCTCGGATTGGTGACGCGCTATCCCAACAAGGGCACGTTTGTGACGCAACTGACGCCGACAGAGATCAACCAGATTTTTCGTCTCCGGGCAGAGCTGGAAACACTGAGCGTCAAGTTCGCTATTGAAGGGCAGAACCGGGAAGGATTGGGCGAACTCCGGGAATGTGCCGAGCAAATGATGAGGGCGAGTCTGGAGAAAAATCCCGCCAGGTTCTTCGAGTGGGATTTGAAATTCCACCACCACGTGTGCCGCATGGCCAACAACCCTTTCCTGGAAAAATGCCTTCGCACGTTGACGACGCCCCTATTCGCCTTCGTCCTCATTCGGTTGAAACGAGAACCCGAACTCTTCGACTTGATCGAGATTTCCCGACAGCACCAGCAGATCGTCGAACTCTTCGAACTCCCTGATCCAACTCAGGCTGAACAGAGGATGCGTACGATCATGGATGGATTCCGGCAGGTCATGCTCGATAAGCTCTACGATTCGGCTGACGCCAATGATAGGCTGGCTGGATGATCCGTACTGGAGAAACGGCCGCTCAATGAGAACGAACCACAGGACCGCTTGGTAACCGATGAGAGAATATCGGAAGGGCGGCAGCCTGTCGCAATGAAAAGTCGAGGCAGGGAGTTGCCTTCGCCAGCTCCTATTATCCGAGGCAACTCCCCGCCGGCACAGAGGGAGAAAAACTCCTCCTCTGGCACGAGACACGAATGAATGATAGCACAGACGCTCCCCATCTACCTATCACATTGGCCGAAAAACGCTCGTTGAAGACAATGAGAACGGAGTGACTCTCGGCGAACGCTCTGGCCGCCCGAGAGCGAGCATCGGTCATGTGATCGGCTTATCCCTAACCTGGGGGAATAACCAGCGTGAGCGGATTGCTTGCGCCCTATTGAGGAGGTGTCCTATGAGCACATGCCTGCGTTATGTGTGTCTTCACCTTACCGTCACGTTTCTCTTCGTAGCGAACCCCATGGGCATTGCGGCGCAGACGGCGACCACAGGGATGATTCAGGGGACGATCACCGATCCGACCGGCGCTTACATCACCGGCGCCACGCTCCGGCTCACTCAAGTGGGCACCAACATCGTCCGTACTACTCGGTCAGATGAGGCCGGGCGGTATTCTTTCCCTTTGCTCCCTCCAGGTCGCTATGATCTGGAAGTTTCCCAATCCGGGTTCACGACTCTCAAACAGACGAGGATTCCGGTGCGCATCAACGAGAAGACCACCTTGGATCTCACCATGGAGCCGGCGCCGGTGGAGGAAATCATTACGGTCGAGGCCGAGCCGGAGATCATTCAGGTGGGCGTTACTACCCTCGGGCGGGTGGTGGAAGAGCGGCAGGTGGTCAACCTGCCTCTGGCCACACGTAACTTCACCCAGATCCTGGCGCTCTCACCGGGCGTGATTGCCAACGTCGCGAACGCCGGTGCCCTTGGGCGGAACAGCTTGGAGATCTCGGCCAATGGCGGTCGCCTGAGCGACAACAACGTTCAGATGAATGGCGTCGATGCCAATAATGTGTTCGTTACCAATATTGGGGATGGGAATGGCTCTCAAGGTGTGGCCATTCCTGCGCCGGATACCATTCAGGAATTCAAGGTGCAAACGGCGCTCTATGATGCCTCCACCGGACGCAACGGCGGCGCCAATGTCAATGTGGTCACCAAATCGGGGACGAACGAATTTCATGGGAATGTCTATCACTTCTTCAGGAATGAAGCGTTGAACGCCAACGAGTTCTTCCGCAATCGAGCCGGCCTGGACAAACCTCGTCTCCGACAGAATCAATTCGGATTCACCTTCGGCGGCCCCATCCGCAAAGACCGCGCGTTCTTCTTTGGATCCTACGAAGGGAACCGCCAGAGTAATGGTGTGACAGGAGGGGCCACGTCCGTGGCCTTCATTCCCCCACTGACCGATGATCGGTCTCCGCAGGCGCTCGGTCGACTGTTTGGTGGACAAACCGGTCGATTCGGCGGTGTAGCCGTCGCACCGGATGGCTCGAACATCAACCCTGTGGCCCTGGCCATCCTGAACATGCGCCTCCCCAATGGCGAGTATGTGATCCCCACGCCGCAGATCATCCTTCCCAGCGGCATCGGGCAATCGAATTTTTCCATCCCAGCGGAGTTCGACGAGAATCAATTCAATCTCAACGTCGACATTCGCTTGGGCTCGAACGACGTCCTGTCGGAAAAGTATTTCTTCGCTGATACCGACTCGGTGGTTCCGTTCGGCAGCGGAGCCAATGTCCCCGGCTTTCCCAGCACCAATGACGGTCGCAACCACAATTTCACCCTCACGTGGACGCACGTCTTCAGTCCGACATTCCTTCACGAGGCGCGGGTGGGGTTCACCAGGCTCGCCGCTCTGGGAACGTCGGAAGAGCCAATTCGCGCCGCCGATGTGGGCATCAAAACGCCGGTGACAGTGAGCGGCCTCCCCAACATCGGGTTTCTCACCTTCGGCTTGGCCTTTGGCGCGGCGCTGCCTCCGCTGGGATCGTTCATTAACAATTATCAGTTCGCCGACTCCATCACCTATGTGCGCGGTCAGCATCGCATACGCGCCGGAGTCGAATTCAAACGGATCCAATCCAATGTACGATTCGATTTCGATCAACGCGCCATCTTGCGGTTTTTCACCTTCCCCGACTTCCTGCTTGGCCTCCCCTTCCCCGACAATCAGGGGAGAGCGCCGTTCAGCCACGTCTTCGTCTCCAGCGCGCGCGCCGGGTTGATCGGGCGGGCTCAGCGGATGAATGACGTCGCCGCTTACGTTCAGGATGATATCGCCCTTCATCCCCAGTTTCAGCTCAATCTGGGCATCCGCTACGAACTCTATGGGCAGGTGAGTGGAGCCTTGGGGCGCTTATCGAACTTTGAGCTGGCCCGGGCGCTCGCTGAGCCTCCACCCGAAGGAACCTTCTCCGGCTTCGTCATCGCCCGGAACACCGTTGGGAATGAGCCTCCCGAGGTCATTCGCTTGGATAGTGACACGATCATCGAAGATGATGTGAATAACTGGGGACCGCGTTTGGGCTTCACCTATCGCCCGTTTGCTCGGAGGGATCTTCTCATCCGTGGTGGATATGGCGCGTATTTCTCTCGTCCGGGAACAGTGACGCTGTTTCAGACGGGGCCCAATCTGCCTTTCGCCGTGATCTCCACGCGGGTGGGCGTCCCCAACAATACGGCGTCGCTTCAAGACCCGTTCGATCCTACATTGCCACGCCCCGAAGATTTTCCCATCTATGTTCCCCGGGTGGTGGGCAGTAACCTCTTCGTCAACGCCATGGATCCCAAGATGCGAGCGCCGACCGTTCATCAATGGAGTCTCAACGTGCAACTCGGCTTCGTCCGCGATTACTTGTTGGAAGTGGGATATGTGGGGACGCGTGGAAGCGGATTGATCGGTCGATACCGCTTCAATCAACCGCTCCTGGCGAGTCCTACGAACCCGGTTCATGGCCAGACGACCAATACCATCGCTAATGCGGCCCTCCGAGTGCCCATCCAGGGCGTTAACCCCACGAATTCTCAACTCCACACCAACGGATTCGATTCCACCTACCATTCCCTTCAAGCTAGCTTGACCAAGAGGTTCAGCCACGGGCTGATGTTTTTGGCCTCGTACACCTGGGGCCATAGTATCGACAATCTCTCCATCGGGGACCTGTTAGCCGTAGGGGGATTCCAAGGCGACGTCAGAGATCTCGATTTGAACCGGGGATCTTCCGACACCGATCGCCGTCATCGATTCGTGTTCAATTTCTACTGGGAACTGCCCTGGTCATACGCGGGACGCCGAGGATGGGCAAAACTGCTCAATGGATGGGCCCTCTCTGGCATCGCCACGTTCCAGTCTGGATTACCCTTCTCGATCATCGATACGAGTGCGGCTACCATATTCGCCACCACGACGTCACGCGCTCAACTGAAACCTGGGATGACGCTCGAGGACATTGAATTGGAAGGGAGCGTGCACCGTCGCTTGAATCGCTTTTTCAACACCGAGGCGTTCACCGCGGCTCCCCCGCTCGGCGATGGCACGGGCTTTGGTAACAGCGGCCGCAACATCCTGCGCGGCCCCGACCAGCGCGTCGTGGACTTGGCGATCATCAAGCGCACGGCCATTGGTTGGCCGACGGAAGTGACCAATATCGAATTCCGCACCGAATTGTTCAACGCGTTCAATACGGTGAACTTCGGACAACCGGGCAATAACTTCGCCTCGCCGGCGACGTTCGGCGTTATCAACAACACTACGGTGGCGCCTCGTATCATCCAGTTTGCCCTCAAGTTCAACTTTTAGTCGTCGAAAAGGAGGGGATGATGAAAAGGAGCATGCCATCAGCGAAGGCTTCTCTGGCCTTCTCGATAGCGAGCGGTCTGGGACTTCTCGTTTCCAGTCCTCATCCCGTAGAGACGAGCAACGTGGCTTCTGCACCGATGACCATCAGTGAGCGTGAACCCAACGATCATCCCGCTGAGGCTCAGGCTCTGGGTGAACTCTCACCAGGCATGGTGGTGACTGTTGAGGGAATGGCGGGCAGTCAGGATGCTGGTGCAGTGATTGAGGAACTCCAGGCCGACTGTGGAGTGGAGAACGATCAGGAGGATTTCTACACGTTTGAGCTCGGGACGAGAACGAACGTCAGATTTCAACTCAGTTTCAGAGGAAATCGCAACTTTGACATGAGAATTTTCAAAACAACTGAAAACATCGATCTCTTCCCCGAGGGGATCAAACTCATCCGCGCGTCGACTCGTCCCCCGGGACAACCGGAGGACGTCGCCCCCATGATGCTGGAGGCGGGAACGTATTATATTGCCGTCGATGCCGTAGAGGATGCCAACGTCCCGCGGAGCACGCCGTACACTCTCACGCTCACGGTAGGAAATCCGGACGAACTGCACCTATTGGAGGACATCATCTGCATCGCCAGCGCCGTGACCGAGAACATCGACGGTGCGCTCGTGGTGAACCAATACGAACCGACCCGGATTCCGGCCACGCTGGATTTCATCACCGCTCTTTTCCTGAAGTTGGGCGACAAACCGACCACAGCCGGTCAACGTCTCCGAGTGGTGATCTTCGTAGATCCAGAAGGACGCGACACTCCTCCTTCGAATCCGACGCTGGTCTTCGACGAGATGGTACGCCTCTCACCGCTCGGCCCGCACGGATTACTCCAACTCTTTCCCGAGGTTGATGTTCTCAACGGGAGGGTCTACGTGGGATTCGCGCTCCCTGCCGACGCTCAGACCAGAGGTTTCTCCATCACCATCGGACGCTCTCTCTTTGGCGACCAGACATTCCTCTCCACCGATGGAGGAGCATCCTGGGAGCCGGTCAATTTCCAGGATCCGGTTACCGGCATGACATTCACTGCTGGCATTCGCACCCGGTTCACTCTGGAGAACGTCCCATGAGGAGGAAGCATTATGCCGACGAGATGGAAGCGACTATCCCTATGGATTTACCTGATCGCCGGACTCACCGTCCTGACAGGGGTTGGACGTTCGAGCCCGGCCCACTATCCGACGCGGAGAGATTCATGGCGAGTTGTCATTCCAGTGTATGGTCCCGATGAGGCCACCCTCCTCAAGACCTATCTCCAGCGGGGCGACATCGTCGTCGTGCACCCACCAACACCTGAGTTGAGAGCGTCCAGACTCCCGCAACAACCCGAGTATTGGATGAAAAAGGCCAGGATGTTGAAGGCTCGACATCCCGAGATCGAGATACTCTTCAACTTCGACAGCCTCAGTGAACTGCGTGAGTGGACGCCCAAACTCCCTCCCGAAGTCGACTGGATCTCCTACGACTATGAGCGATGGTCATTCACGCCGGAGTACAAACCCGATGAAGCACACGTCCAGCGCCTCTTCCGCGAAGCTCAGCAGATTGCGCACCGACATGGCAAACGTCTCTTCCTGACGCCCATTCCATTTTTTAATCGTCGCATTGTCGAGCGGGCGCGACGAGCAGGGGCTTTCCCCCAAGACGCGCCGCCATGGGATTTCGGGAGATTGGCCAGAATCGGCGATGCTTTTAACGCTCAGCTTCAATATTCTCTGAGAGAGAGCGATGACCTAGCCTCGACGCTTCGAGCGATGGTCGCCGAGCGGCGGAAAGAGGCCCCGAACACGCGCCTCTTCGTCCAGGTGGGACCCGGTCCACAAAAGGGGCGATACACGGATGATGAACTGAAACGAGCCATCGATGTCATCACGCGAAGCGGCGTAGACGGTCTCGTCGTCTGGTTCGGCCCGGGAATGTCCCATTGGGGCGAAAAGGTGCTTCGAATGATTCGAGCGACCCCATAAGGATATCGATCGACGGGCGCTATGGAATCGCGGAGATCCACGACTGGTCGAGTAGTTGTTGCCGGGAGCGTCATGCTCGACTGGCTCATCGCTCCACTGGCTCGCATCCCCCGCTGGGATGAGAACATCTTTGTCGAAAAGGTTCTTCTCCATGTCGGTGGACTGGCAGCGAATACGGCAATTGGCCTCGCCCATTTGAAGGTACCCGTTGACCTCTGCGCCTGCATCGGGAACGACGCCCACGGAGAGTTGATCGTCCACCATCTTCAACGAGCGGGCGTCGATTGCCGGCACATTCGCCGTTCAACTCGTCATCCGACCAGTTTGTCGTTTGGCTTCGTTGATGAAAAAGGTCGACGCTTCTTCATCGTCTCGCTGGGAGCGAATGCCCATCTCCAGAAACGCGATATAGAGTGCATTGACTGGAGTGGCGTGCAGTTTTTCCATCTGGGAGGATTTTTCCATCTTCCTCGGCTCGAGCCTGCGTTGCCGACACTTCTGTCGGCGCTCCGACGCCGGGGAATCCGAATCTCGCTCGATCTGGCGTGGGATCCGCACGATCGCTGGATGCGGTCTCTGCGCTTCCTGCTTCCCCATGTGGATGTTTTCTTTCCCAACGAAAAACAAACGCAACGATTGACGGGGATGCGAAGCGTTCGCCAGGGAGCCCGAAAGCTGCGACGAGAGGGCGTAAGAACCGTGGTCGTCAAACGAGGGGCGCGCGGCTGCTACGTGGATAGCGATGAATGGAGAGGGGGGGTGCCAGCTTTCCCCGTTCGGGTCGTCGATACGACGGGTGCTGGTGATGTCTTCGATGCCGCCTTTTTGTATGGATGGCGAGCGGGATGGGACTTCCAGACGTGTGCGCGTTTTGCCAACGTTATGGCTGCCGCCAGCACGCGAACCTATGGAGCGACCACGGCTCTTCCAGCCCGCGCGACGGCGCTCCGCTGGGTGAAGACATTCTATGGTCTTCCGGTGACGGGATCGACAACACCATCGGAACCTCGCAACAGGAGGAAGTGAGCATGACATACCTGGTCACTGGTGGCAGAGGGTTCATCGGTTCGTATGTCGTACGCGATCTGGTGCGCCAGGGCGAGCGCGTCATCGTGCACGATTTTTTTACCGATGATGGCTTGTTGGAGATGATTCTCACCCCTGAAGAGCGAAATGAGATCGCCATCATCACCAGCAGTTCGTATGATTTCGCCGAACTGGCGCGGCTCATCGTGGATTACCAGGTCACGCATCTCATTCACCTGGTTTCCATGCTGCATCCGGCGTCCAATGAGCATCCCGTATGGGCCGAGAAGGTCAACAACCTGAGTTTCGTCAATGTCCTGGAAGCAGCCCGCTTATGGTCCTTACGACTGGTCTGGGCGAGTTCTGTCGTCGTCTTCGGTCCACGTCACTACCATCCTCAGGAAGCGGTTCCCAACGATGCACCGCATCATCCCACCACGGTGTATGCAGCGTGTAAATCATTCAACGAATTCCTCGCCAATCATTATCACCGGACCTGGGGCGTGGATCACATCGGGCTTCGATTCACGCTGGTTTACGGACCAGGACGCACGCGAGGGGCGAGCTCATTCGTCATGCGATTGATGAGAGAACCAGCACTCGGTCGTCCCACCATCGTTCCCTTCGCCGATGATGAAGTGGATTGGCAATATGTCGAAGATATCTCCCGCCTGGTCATCGCCTGTGCCAAAGCCGAATCACCCCGGACGCGCATTTACAACACGCAATGCGACGTCCGCAGCGTTCGGGAAGCCGGCGCGTATGTGAAATCGCTGCTCCCTGATGCCGACATCCAGTACGAACCGGGAACGTTTGGCGTAGCCTGGAAGCTCGATGCCACCGCCCTTCAAGAGGAGATCGGATTCCAGTGGCATTACCCTATGGAGGCGGGCATTCGAAAGACGATCAATTTCTTTCGCTCCCGGGCGGGGCTCCCGTCGGTTTGAGAACGGCTCTGCGGGTTCAGCCCGGACCCTCTTGCTGAAACGGGCGCAAATCACACATCATCAAGAGCGCCCAGCTCACGGATTGTTTCACAAACTGAGTGGTGACGGAGTGGAATCGCTCGGCATGTTCCTGCTCATCATTCTGGCTGGGACCATTACCGGAGTCCTCGCCGGGTTATTGGGTATCGGGGGCGGCGTCATTCTCGTGCCGTTACTCACCACCGCGTTCCACATCCCCATCCACCACGCCATTGGAGTTAGTTTGATGACCATCATCGCCACGTCGAGCATGGCTGCCGCCTATCATCTCGAGCGCGACTCCATTGATATCCGGTGGGGAATCATACTGGCCTCTCCTGCCGTCGTCGGAGCAGCGGTCGGGGGATTGCTGGCCGGGCGATTCAGCCAACGAGCGCTCGCCCTCCTGTTCGCCAGTTTAATGGTGGTGATGTCGCTCGTCATGGTGCGCCGACTCCGACGAGGAGAACGTTCGATCGTTCCCGTTTCGCCGCCGGCATCCGCTGAGGCGTCAGACGTCGATGAGACCGCTGGAACGCCCATCGCCTGTCAGGAGTTACGATTGCTGGCGGCGCTGGGCATTCTTTTGCTGGCCGGTCACCTCTCTGGACTGCTGGGCATCGGAGGCGGCGTCATCACCGTCCCCACACTTCGCCTCCTCTGCCGCGTCCCTCTTCGCGTCGCCGTCGCCACAGCTCATCTCATGCTGGGAGTGACGGCGAGTTCGGCAGCTCTCGTCTACCAGGCGCGCGGAGAGATTCCCTTCCTGTTGACGGCAGCCACGGTGCTCGGTGCTCTCACCGGATCTCCCCTGGGAGCTCGCCTTACCACGAAGGTGCGGAGTCGGTGGATTGACGGTGTATTCGTCGCTTTGACCTTCGCCTTGGCGATGCGGTTAATCTGGTATTCGCCCTAGCCATTGCCCGACGTGGTCACATCTACCGGGCGTCATTGAAAGAAGATATTCCACTCGAGACGGCCCACGCGTCCACCTGTGAACCGAACGAGGACTATGGTCGGATTCCTCCTTCGATGGGGAACGCTGCTGGCCGGGATGTGGATACTGGCTGGTTCCCTTCTCTTCCTCCTCGGCGAATACGCTCCGACGACGGCAACCTATTCTTCGCCAAAGCTCGGGAGTCGGTTGTTGGCCGACGAGGGAGTCTTTTTCATCCGCCCTGGGATGATGATTCTCCTCCTCACACCGGTTCTCTCAACTTTGCTCATAGGTCTCTCTTCCCTTCGCCGGCGCGACTGGCCGGTGGTGGGAGCGACGTTGATCATCATAGGCGTTCTTTGGTTGAACAGTCCGTTTCGTTGAATGTCATGGGATGTCGTGGAGAATGAGCACCATGCGCGAAGTATTGATCGAATATGGGAATGCTCACATGTCCATCCAGGTTCCCGACCACGCGGTGGTGATCACCCCGGAGATGTATCGAGATCCACCGACCGTCGATCCTGTGCAGGCCACCCGAGAGGCGCTCCAGAAGCCGCTCGGCCGGCCTCCCATCCGTGATCTCGCCAAGCGAGGCGACAAGGTGGTGATCGCTTTCCCCGATCGGGTCAAGGGCGGCATGCACGAGCGCTCCCACCGTCGCGTGGCCATTCCCCTCATTCTGGAGGAACTCGAGCGAGCCGGCGTGCGTCGTGAAGATATTACACTCATCTGCGCTATCGGCCTTCACCGCAAGAACAGGGTGGAGGAATTCCGAACGTATCTGGGAGAGAACGTGGTGAAGGCCTTTTGGCCCGATCGCTTGGTGAATCACGATGCCGAAGATCCCGATGGGATTATCTCCTTTGGTGAGGACGCGTTCGGCGATACGGTGGAGTTCAACCGAAAGGTCGCCGAGGCTGATGTGGCCATACTGCTCGGGCACGTGCTCGGCAATCCCTATGGCGGGTACAGTGGTGGCTATAAAATGCCCACCACCGGTCTCACCACCTGGCGCTCGATTCGGAGTCATCACGTCCCCCATTCGCTCTACCGGGATGACTTCCTCCCCGTATCGACCAGGAGTCACTTTCGCCATCAGTTGAGGGCCATAGGACGGACGATCGAAGCGAAGATGGGAAAGCAGTTCTTCATCGTGGATGCCGTTCTCGGAACCGAAGCTCAGATTCTCGGTGTGTATGCGGGAGCCGCCGACCACGTGGAGCGCGAGAGCTGGAAGCTTGCCGAACGACGCACCAATCTCCCTGTGCGCGAGAAATGCGACATCCTGGTGGTTGGCGTGCCGCGCGATTTTCACTACGGTCCCGGGATGGGAACGAATCCCATCCTCATGATGCAGGCTATCGGCGCAACGCTCGTCCGCTGTTTTGACGTCTTCACGCCCGGCGGTGTGATCATTGCGGCTTCCATCTGCGATGGTTGGTTCAACGAAGATTGGTTTCCCGCCACCCGCGAAGTGTTCGAATTACTCAAAGGGGTATCCGACCGCTCCGAGATGCGCCGCTTCGAAGAGGAGGTGTCCACACGGCCGGAATACGTGAATGCCTATCGACATGCCTTCGCCTACCATCCATTTCATGCCTTCTCGATGGTCTATATGGGTGGTCTTGCTCTGCGACACACGAGCGCCGTCTTCATCGTGGGAGCGAAGCAACCGGCCTATGCCGAAGCGATGGGGGGTATTCCCGCCACGAGCTTCGACGAAGCCCTCCGTCGGGCGGAGAAATATGTGGGACGGAACCCGCGAATCCTCGTGCTTCCCGGATATCTCACCAAAGCTCCCATCCATCTGCGCTATGCTGGAGGATAAGGTGACTCGGCTCGCCCGGCTATTCCATGATGAATACTCGATAGGCTCTTGCCTGAGCGCCATCTTTCATGGAGAATGATGGGCTCAAAGAACTCACGGTTACGCGATAATGACCTTTGGAGGAGTCATTCCTGGCCCCGAGGCCACATTGCCAGGGTGAATAAGGATGGAGCGCCAGATGCCATCTTGCGCCGCTCTTTCCGAGGGAGGAATCGGAGATGACGCTCGATGAGATTCTCACGCTCCCCGTAGAGAAATTGGCCGATCGGGCAAAAGTTGGCGTGAAGATTTATCCGACTCGGGAAGCCCTGTTCCAAGGCTTCGCCCGCGAAATCGCCGAGGAGATCAAGGCTCATAATGCGCGCAGCGAACCCACACGGCTCATCCTCCCCGTGGGCCCTACGGGACAGTATCCGATCCTGGTCGATATCTGCAACCGGGAGCGCATCAGTTGGAAGAACGTGTGGACGTTCAATATGGATGAGTGGCTCGACTGGCAAGGACGCCCTTTGCCTCTCGATCACCCGTTGAGCTTCGAGGGCTACATGCGCCGTCAGGTTTTTGAAAAGTTGGACCCCGACCTGCGCATTCCCGATGATCACATCATCTTCCCTCATCCCTTTCGTATCGACGAGTTGAGCGAGAAGATTCGTCAGGTGGGAGGTATTGATACCTGTTATGGTGGGATCGGATATCACGGACACGTCGCCTTCAACGAACCCTGGTACTCGCAGTGGCAACGACCGAGCTTGGATGAATTTCGCCATTCCAAGACGCGGGTCGTACCTCTCCATCCAGACACTATCGTCGTCAATAGTATCATGAGCGCAGACGGGAATTTCATGGCTATTCCTCCCATGGCCGTGACCATAGGGATGGAAGATATCCTCTCGGCGCGCCGGTTACGCTTCTATGTCTTCGCCGGTGAGCGCCACAAGACGATTTTCCGCATCGCTCTCATGGGAGAGGTATCTACTGAATTTCCGGTCACGCTGTTGCAAGAACACCCTGATTGTGTCATCGCCGCCGATGAGTACACGGCTCAACCGGTGCGCATCGGCATTCGCTGAATCGGGATTCGCCAGACACCTTCACGGGGAGCCCCTTCTTCACGTTCGCTTCGACATCGCCCCCCCATCATCATTCACCTCACCTATGATCGCTCCGCGTCCAGACGGAACGAAACGACCGATCGCTGGACTCCGCTGGTGGATTCTCGCTCTGCTGACGACCTCCTTCTCCATCAATTTCATTGATCGGCAGACGTTCTCCGTCCTGGCGCCCGTTTTACGAAAGGAGTTCGATTTCACCAACACGGACTACTCGATCATGGTCTTCTGTTTCCTGCTCGGTATGGCCGTGATGCAGGTCCCCATCGGTATGTTGTTCGATCGACTGGGTCCACGACGTACGTTCAGTCTGATCGTCCTAGGGTGGTCGTTCACCACGGCGGCTCATGCGTTGGCGCGGGGACTCTGGCAATTCAGCGCTCTTCGCTTCCTGCTGGGAAACTTCGAATGCGGCAACTATAGCGGCGGCATGAAAGTTGTCTCCCAGTGGTTCCCCGCCCGCGAGCGAGCGCTGGCGGGCGGCATCTTCAACTCCGGGAGCCTCATTGGTCCGGTCATCGCCCCTCCGTTAGTCGTTTGGCTCACTCAGCAATTCAACTGGCGATTCGCATTTCTGGCCACGAGCACACTGGGATTCCTCTGGCTCGCGTTCTGGCTCCGGCTCTTTCATGAACCGCGCCGACATCCCCGTCTGCTTCGTTCAGAACTCGCGTTGATCGAGGATCAGGCGACAGAGGCGGCTTCAACCGCTCCTCCCCCCGTCCGAGTTGGCGTGGGGATTCGAACGCTGTTGCGGTATCGACAAACATGGGGAGTGATCCTCATTCGCGCGTTCAGCGGTCCCTTCACGCACTTCTACTGGTATTGGCTCCCTTCGTATCTTTCCGAGCGCGGACTCAGCCTCACCCTCATCGGTTTATTGGCTTGGATTCCCTATACGGGAGGCGGTGTGGGAAACGTGTTTGGCGGATGGCTGGCCGGACGTTTATTGAAGCGTGGCGTGTCCATCGACCGGACGCGCAAGTTCTGCTTCGTGCTCGGTGGCACTTTAGCCGCCTCCAGCGCTATCATCCCCCTGATGCCGAGCGCGGGCGTGGCCATCGCTCTGATCTGGCTGGCCATCCTGGGAGCCAATATCATCGAAGCGAACTACATCGGCGTAGTCACCGACATCTTTCCCGGGCCAGTCGTTGGGCGATTGACCGGATTGACGGGAATCGGTGATAACATCATGAGCATGACCTTGATGCTCATCACAGGTATCGTGGTCGATCGCTTCTCCTACCTCCCCATTTTCATCGCCGTTGGGGTGATTCCGCTGGTCGAAGTTCTGGCGCTCTTCTTGGGTGTGCGACGGGTGGGACGACTCACGTTCACCACGACGTGATGGAGGATATCCACCGTATGGTCAACAGAAACGTTGGCACGTATGGGTACATCGCCGGTATGCTGATTCTGCTGCTGAGCACGGTTCGGGCAACCCGACCGAGTGCGGTCCAGTCCTCACGGACTGGGCCGGTCATCGTCAATGGTTATCCAGAATATCACGTGAACGGAAGCCCCTTCTTCCCTTACATCGCCGCCTTCTTCTATCATCGCCTCCCCGCCGATTTATGGGAACCAGCGATGCTCAAGCTCAAGGAGATCGGATTCAACACGCTCGACCTCTACATCATCTGGAACTGGCACCAGCCGACCGAAGACACGCTCGATCTGGATGGGCACTCCAATCCCCGTCGCAATCTCAAGCGCCTGTTGACGGTGGCCGATGCTCTCGGTCTGAAGGTCATTCTCCGACCCGGCCCCTACATCTTCAATGAGTGGCGCAACGGCGGCTATCCGGACTGGTTGATGCGGAAGCCTGGATATCATATCTCACCATCGGCAATCATCGAAGGCTGGTTTCCCACCCCCTCCTCGATTCAGTATTTCAACTCCGAGAGTGCGGCGCGATTGTGGCTGGAGAATGAGACCCACTGGACGTATACGGCAAAGTGGTTCGCCGAAGTATGGAAGATCGCCGGACCTTTTTCCGCCAGCCGCGGTGGCCCTATACTCGCCGTCCAGATTGACGATGATCTGGCCATCGGCTATTACAACTACAACGGGCCGACCTTTTGGCGATACATCCACCAATACCAGCGGCTTCTGGCGCGCGCCGGCGTTGACGTTCCACTGTTCATCAATGCAGCATTCATGCGCGATACGGCCAGCGCCAACAATCCTCCGGAAGGTGATCCCCTATGGATTATCGGGCAGTGGTACCTGCGCACAGGGACATCACATTTAAGAGAAGGCGACGGCGCTGGATTGCAATTTGCCGTAGAAGCGCTGAAGACCCAGCCCCTGTTTCCGCCCTGGATGATCGAATTCAACACCAACCAGTATGCGGGCCCCCGAGATACGCACGCCGCCATCATCGCTCCTCCGCGCGACCTGTTGCTGGCCGCCCGCGTTCTCTACCAGAATGGTCTGCGCGGCATGACCATCTATCCGGCCCAGGATACGCTCTATCCGGCCGGTTGGGAGTTCCCGCCCGCCAACTATCATTACACCTGGGAATCGGCATTGGATATCGCCCTGAATGAGCGATCGAATCGCTTATGGGCACTCAAACGCGATGGGGCGCTCATAGCGGGGATGGGATCACTGCTGGCTGGCACCCACGAACAAGCCGATGTGGGGCTCGTTTACACGCTGACGGCCTATCCTCAAGAAGACCTGAGACGAGAAGAGATGGCCGTATTCGCGCGGCGCCTGATCACCCTTCAACAATTGGCCTATCACGCCCGCGTTGCGACACAGTATATCGATCTGGCGCATGAACCGGCCGAGCACCTCTCTCGCTATAGACTGATTTTCCTTCCCATCGCCCCTTTTCGGAAAGCGGCCTCGCACGATCCCGGTGAGCCATTAGACATGGATGAGGAAGCCCAACACAAGCTCATCGACTACGTCCGTTCGGGGGGAACGCTCGTCGTCTTGCCCGATTTACCGAAAGGTCGGGCGCTGGATGTGTTGTTTCCGCTCTCGCCCCTCGGCTCTTCTTCGGCCGGGCGGGGAGTGGCCGATGTCACCCTCTCAAGCGGATGGCGCGTGCCAGCGATAGGAGCGCGCCTGCGCTTTCACTCTCAGCGTATGGAGGGCGTGCGGCCAATAGCCTTCGAAGCCGATGGAAAAGCGATCGCCGGATATGAGCATCGACTTGGCGAAGGGAAGGTGATCGTCCTGGGATTCGATTTCTTCAGTTGGGTGCCTCATGCCCCGGTGCCCACTCTGGGCCGGTGGTTGCCGAGCGCCGAATTGAACCGGGAGGAGCGACGTCAAGCCTTGCGCGTGCTCGACTGGCTGCTTGAGGAAGCTGGCATTCGGCGAAATGCCGTCTCGTTGATGAGAAGCTCTGATCCCCTGGATGTGTATCTTTACACGACGCTCCTGGTATCAAATGAGGCGAATCAACGTTATGGATTCCTGGCCGTGACGAATTGGAGAGACGCGGGACGTCGAGCCGATGTGCGCATAATCGATCCGCGAACGAGGGAACCGCTGGTGCTCCCCAACGTCTACGTCCCCGGTCGTGACGCGCTGCTGTTACCCGTGCGCGTGCCGCTGAATCGCCTGGTAAAGCGGAACAGCCTTCGGGGAAGCTTCGCCGACGACGAAGAACTCGTGTATGCAACGGCGGAAGTGACGTCGGCTCGGTTCGCCAACCGCATCCTCACGCTCGATCTTTACGCGCCCGGACCGGCAGAGATCGTTCTCCGAATGGATGACCCGCCGCTCGGCAATGTGGAGAGCGAGGGTGAGATCTTGCTGACCACCTATGACCGATCCACTCGACTGACGCGCATCGAAGTTCCGGCCGGTCGAGCTCCCGACCATCGTCGCAGGGTCCGCGTGCCTTTCCCCTTCCAACCCGCATTGAGTGTGAAAACCAGACAAGCCGTTCTTCCCGGTGACCCCTTACGCGTACAGGTGGGGGTGATCAATCCATGGGAACGCCCCATACGTGGTCGCCTCCTGCTGGAGACGCCCGAGTCTTGGCCGGGCGTTCCGGCACGAGAGATCATCATCCCTGGCCGAACGCCCTTACCGGGAATGCGCCCCTCCCGTCGGTCTTTTGAGTTTCAGGCCCCGGTCCCCCCCCATGCTGTTCTGGGGAGTGAGTGGGAGGTACGCGCCTGCCTGGACGGCGAAGCGACGTGGTGCTCGGAGCCGTTTCGAGTGCGCGTCGTGGAATCGATTCGATGGCGCCTGGAGCCACGAGCCGATTTTCCCCTTCGCGACGACGTTCGACTGCCGACGCAACCGCCCTTGTGGGCCGTGACGCTCCCGGGTCAAATCGTTTTCGAAGTACGCTTGAAAAATCCCCTCGATCGAACTCTCGATGTGAAACTACGGCCTGAGGGAAAGGCGCTATGGTTTGAGCTGGATAGAGAGCACCTTGAACTCGCTCCCGGTCAGGAGACGAGCGTCTCGCTCACTGTCTGGCCGCGCCCCCACCCCGGTGCCTCCCGGACAGCAACCGGTCTCTATCCGTTCATCCTTCGCATGGAGACGCCGTATGAGACTGTCGAGCTTCCCGTCCATCTTGTCGGCATCCGTCGGGGCGAGGCGCTCGTCTACAGGTTCGATTTCGATCGTGATGGATTCGCTGATGTGGCGCTGGAGAACGAGCATCTGCGCGCCATCGTCATGCCCGGAGCGGGCGGGCGCGCGTTCGCGCTGATCGATAAGGCTACTGGCCGCAATGCCCTGAATACGGTCGGGGGACTCCGCGATGCATTCTCCAAACATCGGCACGATTACACCTGGAAAGGTCGCGATCTGCGCCGCCCACCGTGGCGCTGGTCGGAGGTGGTGTTGCATAATCGCCCGGCGACGGTGACGGTTCTCCGCGATTCTGGCTCCGAAGTGGAGGTCGAACTCAGCTATCAGGCGGACGATGTGTTCCCCGCCGGGGCGACGATTCACAAGAAGATCCGCCTCGCCGCCAGAAGTCATACGTTGGACGTGGAGTATGAAATCCTTCCCCATGGAGGCGATCCTGAGCAGCATTTTCGCGCCGGTCTGTCCACGTCCATTGCCGGCCGACTCCGCCCGGCGGCCGAATTCCTACTCCCTGGACGCGAGGGGTCAGCGAGTCGCCCCTTCGAATCTGGAACGAGATGGACGCTGAGACCGAGCGAATTGAACGCCAACTGGCTGGCCGTCTCTGACCCGGATTCGGGCGATCTGTTGGGTCTGTTCTGGCAAGGCATCGATGGCATCGAAGTAAAAGCGCAGCGATTCTCGACGCTCATCGAGTTCATCTCACCGTCGCTCGATCACGCGCGTCCTTATCGCTTCCGGATCGGATACTGTTTTACTCATAAGGGAATCCACGAATTACAAGACCATTATCATCACTTCATCCAGCTCCAGCAACAAGGAGGATGATAACCATGCCACGAACATCAGGTGAGCGCGGCGTCGCGGTCTCCCTCATCCTCGCTCGGCTGCTTTTGATCGCCATCATCATCGTGCCCTCATTGCCGACCGCTCGGTCACTGAAGGTGTACATCTCGGTGGACATGGAAGGCATCAGTGGCACCACGAGCGAGGCCGACGTGGGAGTTGAACCTGATCCCGACTACGACCTGTTTCGACGTATCATGACCGATGAGGTCAATGCCGTGATTGAGGGTGCACTGAAAGCTGGGGCGACGGACATCGTCGTCGAGGAGCACCACGGTGCCCGCGGGTTTCGCAATATCCTCCTCGATCGGCTCCGCCCCGAAGCTCGCTTAATTCGAGGTTGGCCACGCCCGCGCGGTGGTGTGACGGGGTTGGATTCCCGTTTCGCCGCCGCCATGTTCATTGGCTACCACGCTCGCGAGGGGACACCCCGGGCAGTCCTCTCCCATACCTTCCTAGCCGGCGAGGTGGCCGATGTTCGCATCAATGGTCGGAGCGTCGGCGAAGGCGAATTCAATGCCATCGTGGCCGGCGCTTGGGGCGTCCCGGTCGTCCTGGTCTCTGGAGATGATGTGGTCGTCGAACAGATGCGGGCATTTCTCGGCGATGTCGAGGGCGTCGTCGTGAAACGAGCGCTGAGCCGGACGGCGGCCGTCATCATTCCTCCGGAGGTCACCATAGCTCGCCTCAGAGCAGCGGCCGAACGTGCCCTGCATCGCCTTCGTGCGTTCACCCCGGTGCGCATGAAGACGCCTTACCGAGTGGAGTTCGCCTTCAAGCCCAAGGCGGATGAACGCATCGCGCAGATCGTTCGAAAGCATCCGGAGATCTCTCAACCCGCTCCGCGCACATTGGCGCGGACGTGCCAGAACGTCAATGAGCTCATCGACTTCTACATGACGGCACTGGGCATCGGACTGGAATCGCCACCAGTGTTGAAGCGCTAATCACCGCCTCATGGAGGGACTGATGTTCGACCTGGAAACGTATGTTCGACGACTGCCTCACATTGATGTGAGCCGGCGCGTTCCTCAAAGCGAATACCAGACGCGCATCCGTCGGGTGCGCCAAGCTCTGCGACGACGAGGACTCGACGCTGGCTTCGCTTATGGCAATGAATGGCGCCCCGGCGATACGGGGTGGCTCACCGGCTATGATCCCCATATCGAGAGCACGGCATGTATTGTCGGTCCCGAAAAGGTATTCGTCCTGGGCGGACCCGAAGGAATGTACTTCGCCCTAGAAACCATGCAGGTCGGAGAATACCGAAACGTGGACGAGTTCAAAATCCCCGACGAGGATTATCCGGGGATCGTGTTTCATCGCCTCGATGACCTGTTCCAGGAGGCCTGCGGGCGGCGTCCGCGAACTATCGGCCTGCTGACGCTTAAGGCGAACATGCCACAAAACATGATCGAGCTCATCCAGAAGGCGACGCGAGCCCAACTCATCGATGCCAGCGATCTGCTTCTGAAGATGCGCTACTTCAAGAGCCCGACCGAACTGGAGATGATACGCACCGCCGCCACCATCACCAGTTGGGCGATGGATGTCATGCTCAAAGTCATCCGCCCAGGCATGCGCGAGCTGGAAGTGGCCGCTCATGCCGACTTCGTGATGAAATGGCTGGGCGCCGATCGTCTGGGCGTCTGCACGCAGGTTCAATCGGGCCCGCGAGCCGTGACGTTGATCGGTCGCGCGACCAATCGCGTGATCCGGGAGGGCGAGTTGGTCGGGCTGGGCGTCAGCGCGCGCTATGATGGACTGGCTGCCTGTGTGCGACGAACGGTCGTCGCCGGCGGGAAACCCAATAAACATCAACGCCGGTTGATCGAAGAGGCCACGCGGGCCTTCGAGCTCTCAGCGAAGAAATTCCGATATGGAGCGCCCGCCCGTGCGGTCGATCTCACCGCGCGACGCTACTTGCGCCAATTTGGCGTGGAAATGTTTTACAGCGAAGTCCACAACGTCGGTTGGACGGAGTGCCAGGAAGGATATGGTGCGGCCACTCAGCACTCTCGCTATCGTTTTCCCAAAGGGATTGCCGCACAACTCGATGTGGGCATCTACGGCGTCGATGCTTTCAGTCTGCCCGCCTCTCAAGTGGGCTTCACCGTGGAAGATCCGTTCATCATTGATCACAATGGGAAGACGCACCGACTGACGTGGATTCCCACGCGAGCCTATAAGCTGGTGCCGGTGACTTCAGCATAATGCCGCCGGGCGTGCCCTTTACGCATGAGGAGGAAGTCGATGATGAGAGCCATTGTGTACACATCACCGGAGCAGTTCACCGTTCAGGATGTTCCCATTCCCTCAATCGGTCCCCGACAGATACTCGTGCGGGTCAGGCGTTGCGGCATTTGCAAAACGGATCTGCACATCCATCACGGGCGATTCATCTCCCGATTTCCACTCACGCCGGGACACGAGTTCTGTGGGGATATCGTCGACGTGGGCGCTGAGGTGACCGAGTGGAAGATCGGAGATCGCGTCACCTGCGACAATACCATTCTCTGTGGATACTGCTCCTATTGCCGTCGCAATCAACCGCTCTATTGCCAGAACTTCTACTCGCTGGGCTGTACAGGGCCGGGTGGACTGGCCGAGTATGTGGTAGTCAATGCTGACAAAGCGTTTCCATTGGCCGATCATGTCAGCTACGATCAGGCTGCGTTCACGGAACCCCTGGCCTGTATCGTTCATGGGATCGATCGTCTCAATCCCCGATGTGGAGACAAAGTGCTCATCTTCGGTGCCGGCCCGGCGGGCAATCTACTGGCGCAGATTCTGAAACATTGCGGCGCCGCCTCCGTCGTGGTGGTGGCGTCCACTCGGTGGAAGCTCAACCTTCTCAACCGACTGGGCATCGAGGACACCGTCCTCATGGATCGGGACGATTATGCGCGTCACACAAGTGTTGTCCGACAGATGGCGCCCGAGGGCTATGACATCGTCATTGACGCCACCGGGCACGCCCCGTTGATCGAGCATGCTCTCCAATTCACCAAGATGGGCTCCAAAGTTCTCATCTATGGCGTGTGCAACGAAGAGGACACCATCGCGGTCAACCCGTATGGGATCTTCCGCAACGAGATCACTCTGTTCGGCAGTTTCGCTCAGACTCACTGTTTCGACCGCGCGCTCTCCTATATTGAAGGGGGCCTCGTCCGCGTCGACCCACTGATCACGCACCGTCTGAGCCTGGAAGAGTACGGGCAGGCGATCAAGCTGCTCGCCGAAGGGAGGCAGAACCTGAAGATCATGATTCACCCGACTGATTGAGGAGGGAGATATGCTTCGAGCCATCATGACGCAGCCAGGAGAGATTCGATTTGAGAACGTGCCGGTGCCATCCATCGGCGAGCGAGATGTCCTGGTGCGCATCCGCCGCATTGGCATCTGTGGATCAGACATTCACGTCTATTATGGGGCGCACCCCTATACAACCTATCCGGTGATTCAAGGTCATGAATTCTCCGGCGAGGTGGTGAAAACCGGAGAGGGGGTGACGTCCGTGCAGGTTGGTGATCTGGTCACGGCTCCCCCTCAACTCGTCTGCGGCGCCTGTTTTCACTGCCGACAAGGTCAATATCATATCTGCGAGAATCTGAAAGTGATGGGGTTTCAGGCTCCGGGCGTAGCGCAGGAATTCGTCGTCTTTCCGGAATCGGCGTTGCTGAAACTCCCCCATGGATTCACTCCAGAATTGGGTGCGCTCGTCGAACCGGCGGCGGTGGCCGTCCACGCTCTCCGACGAGCAGCCCTTTCGCCAGGAATGCACATCCTTGTACTGGGGGCCGGTCCTATTGGGAACCTCGTGGCGCAAGTGGCGCGGTGGCGCGGCGCGGCTGGCGTGATCATCACCGACATCAATGACCATCGCTTGGAGATTGCTCGCGCCTGTGGGATCGAACATACGATCAATGTTCGTCGCGAACCTCTGGAAGATGACATCGAGCGAATCTTCGGTCCTCAACGGGCTGATTTGATCATAGAGTGCGTGGGGTCGGAAGAGACGACCAACCAGGCCATCCGCTGTGCGCGGAAAGGGAGCACGATCGTCATCGTGGGCGTCTATGGCGAGATCCCCAAGGTTGATCTCGGATTGGTGCAGGACCATGAATTGCACCTGGTGGGGAGCCTGATGTACCAACGTCAGGACTACGCGGAGGCCATCGGCGGTCTGGCCAGCGGAGCCATCAGGTCTGCTCCGCTGGTGAGCTGTTCTTTTCCCTTCCGTCAATTCCCCGATGCCTACCGGTTCATCGAAGCAAATCGGGCGCAGGTCATGAAAGTCATGATCGACCTCGATCGCATCGACAGGTGATGGACCGAACCGGTGAATATAGTTCCCGATCAACACAATCCATTTATTGATCTCTGCATCGTCAAGTGAACGAATGAGCGATCGCGCTGCTCGATGAGTGGGAGGATGGGAGCCTACCGAGAGACTCCCACACGGGTGACTCACGTCTGGCGTCGGCCTCAGTGGGTGTTCTCAGTCCAGGCTGGGATGGGCTTTCGCTCGACAAAGCTCAATAACAGCGTTGCTCATTGATCCTCACGCTCTCGGCTGGAGCGGCGGGGCACGATGGGAACTTTCGAGCGAGCCCTCGCCGGAGCGTCCCACCGCATCGGTTGTCAGATCTCTGAACCTCCGGCATTCTGGCTGTGGATTCATGTCGGCGCCGCTCCGGTCTCGGTGAGATCATCCCTATTCCCCCTCCAGCAGGTCGAACCGGTTCTCTCTCACACGCTCCATCATCGCGTATAAGGAGAACACACCATGATCGGCGATGGCTCAGGTCGGCCATCATCCCGTCGCTGTAAACCCATAGTGGGAGCGCTACTCATCATCGGTCTCTCATTCTCGCTGTCCGCTCAGGAGAGAGTGAGATCGATTTTTGAGGCCCTGGCTCAGTCCAAGACCGTCATGTACATTGGCGCTCACCCCGATGATGAAAACTCGATTGCTGCATTTCTGGCGCGCAGTGTTGGAGCGGGGAAGAAAACCTACATAGTGTGTTTCACCCGTGGCGAGAATGAACCGATGGACGTGGGCGTTCCGAAAGGTCGCCCCATGGCCGAAGCTCGCATGCGATGGCTGCGCGATGCAGCCGCCATCCTTGGAGCAGAACCAATTCAACTCCCTTACACCGATGGCCCCTCTTCGGTTGAAGAACTGGAGCGAGGCGTGATCCGTTACTGGAGACGCACGACCTCACTCCGGGAGGTCATCGCCCATTGGCGCACTGCGGACCGCGATCCCTATGAGGACATGATTCGGCTCATTCGCGAGAAAAAGCCCGATCTCCTCCTCACCTGGGAGAAGACGCGAGGCTGGACCGGAAACGCCGAACACCGGACCGTCGGGTGGTTGGCCGAAAGGGCCTTCCTGGAAGCTGCCAATCCCGATGTTTTCCCCCATCACCTTCGCAAAGGATTGTCGCCATGGCAGCCCAGGTGGCTCTACTGGGTGCTGCGGGGCGATGAGGATGTCTCGGGCCATCCAATCGAGGTGATCGGCTGTGAGGCGCCCGGTCCCGGTGGGCGAACCGCCTGCGAGGTGAAGGCGGCGGTGCTCGTCTCGTATCGCCGTCACACTCTGCGAACGGCTACGCCCGAGGAACTCGTCGAGATGGAGCGACAAGCCGTCACATGGGTTCGGGCTCACCCTGAGCATGTGCAGCTGGCGCTGGAACACCCGGCGCACCGAGAATAGAGGGCACATCCAGTGGCACAGAACTCCAGACCGCACTTGACGCGTGGCTTCGGCCTGCTTCAGGCCACGGCTTTGAATATGTCAAACGTCGTCGGCGTGGGACCGTTCATCACCATTCCGCTGATGATGGCCACGATGGGAGGGCCACAGGCCATGCTGGGATGGATCCTGGGCGCGCTGCTCGCCATCTGCGATGGACAGGTCTGGAGCGAATTGGGAGCGGCCTGGCCCGGCTCGGGCGGCAGCTATCGATATCTGCGCGAAGCCTATGGACCAGCACGATGGGGGCGATTGATGGCCTTTCTCTTCATCTGGCAATTCGTGTTGAGCGGCCCCATGGAAATCGCCTCGGGCATGATTGGTTTCTCCCACTATGCCACCTATCTCTGGCCCGGAATGACACCGCTCACCCGAAAGCTCATCGCCGCCAGCGTAGGCGCGGTGGCCCTGCTGCTACTTTATCGGCGAATCACCTTCCTGGGCAAAGTCACCGTCACGTTGTGGGTGGGGACGGTGTTGACGATGGCCACGATTTTGATCGTGGGCCTTCCTCACTTCGATTGGCAGAGGGCCTTCGCCTTTCCGCCCGGAGCATTCACTTTTTCGCACGGATTCCTCCTCGGCCTGGGGAATGCCATGCTCATCGCCATGTATGATTACCTCGGTTACTACGATGTCTGTTACATCGGCGATGAAGTCCGCGAACCGGCGCGCGTCATCCCCCGCTCCATTCTCTATTGCATCATCGCCTGTGCCCTCGGCTACTTCGCCATCAACCTGACGCTCATCGGCGTCGTGCCCTGGCAAGAAACCGTGCACTCGGAGTTCATCGTCTCGGACTTCATAGAGCGACTCCATGGACGCCTGCCAGCCATGGCGGTGACGTTGATGATTCTCTGGACGGCATTTGGATCGGTATTCGCGCTCATGCTCGGTTATTCGCGCATTCCTTATGCGGCCGCTCTGGACGGGTATTTCTTTCGTCCGTTTGCGCGTGTCCATCCGACGAAGAACATCCCTCACGTCAGCCTGATCGTAGTGGGAGTGGTAACCATCAGCGCAGCCTTCTTTCGGCTGGAGCAGGTCATCAGCGCATTGATTACCACGCGGCTGCTCGTGCAGTTCATCGCTCAGATCTTCGCCGTGCCCTTGCTCCGCCGCCGGTTGCCCGAAACGGCGCGGCCTTATAAGATGTGGCTCTATCCTTTACCGGCCGTCATCGCGTTTTTCGGATGGACGTTCGTCTTTTTGACATCGGGCTGGCGCTATATTGCGCTGGGGTTGCTGACGTTGGGGATTGGCCTGAGCGTCTTCCTCCTGCGCGCGCGATTGACGCGCACTTGGCCATTCGCTCGACCGGCGACAGAAGTCGAACTGACATCCAAAGCTGAGGAGGTCTGATGCCACCGACGCGCGTCCGTTGGACAATTGCTCTCCTCCTTCTCTGCATCACCAGTGTGACCTATTTGGATCGGCTCAATATCATGGTGGCCGCCACTCGCATTCAGGACGAGTTCGCGCTCACCGAGGTACAGATCGGAACCATTCTGAGCGCCTTCGTCCTCGGTTATGCCCTGTTTCAGATCCCCGGCGGCATCCTGGCGGATGCCCTCGGACCCCGACGGTTGCTGGGATTGGCCCTGTTTTGGTGGTCAGTGTTCACCATTCTGACGGCACTCACGGCCGATCTCCCCCTGACTCGATGGATGGGCATCGCCTGGGCATTCATCCTCGTGCGGTTCCTAGTCGGCGTGGGCGAAGCGCCGGCGTTGCCGGGCGCCAATAAGATGATCGGCCTGTGGATGGCTCCCGAAGAGCGCGCGCTGGGCAATGGGATCTTCATCGCTGGACTGGGGCTCGGTGGTGCACTGGCTCCTCCCCTCGTCGTCTGGCTCATGGAGACGTGGGGCTGGCGCGCCTCGTTCTGGGTGACCGGTCTGCTCGGTTTCCCACTCCTCATGTGCTGGCTGATGGCGGTCACCGATCGACCGGAAAATCATCCCCGAGTTAACGAAGCCGAACTGGCTCATATTCGAGGAAGCCGCGGGACGGTCGAATCGCAGACGGCTCCATCGTCCACTCCCTGGCGCCTCGTCCTGTCCCGAGCTGATGTCTGGGCTCTGGTGGGGAGTTACTTCCTGGCGGGATATACGGCCTATATTTTCTTCACCTGGTCGTTCCTGTATATTGTGAATGTGCGCAAGCTACCGGTGGCTCGTGCGGGTTTCTGGACCATGGCACCATTCCTGGCTATGGCCATCCTCTCACTGGTGGGAGGACGAGTCTCCGACTGGACGACACGACGTTGGGGCAAGAGGTGGGGACGTCGCCTCCCCGTCATATCGGGGATGAGTCTGGCCAGTCTCTTTCTGATCGTAGGAAGTCAGACAAGCCACGCTCGTCTGGCGATCATATGTCTGGCCCTGGCCGCCGGATTGACTGGGTTTGCGACCGTGAACTGGTGGGCGACCACGGTGGATTTGACCCGGCGATTCGCCGGCTCTCTCGCTGGCCTGATGAATACGGCGGGCAATCTGGGTGGCGTGGCCTCACCCACGCTCACCCCTTACCTGGCCGAGCGATTCGGTTGGGAGATGGCGCTCGCCGTCGCGGCGGCAGCAGCTCTACTGGCGGGTGCGCTCTGGGTCTTCATCCACCCCGACCGACCGTTAGAAGAAGCAGCCATGAGCACGGGAGCCCATCATGGAGGGAAAAGATGAGGAGACCCACCTGGACAACGCATACTCCGACCATGTCTATCGGAAACCATCATTGTCGTCTATTCTTCGGAGAAACGCTCACTGACTTTGAGCCCATCACGAAGGATCAACGTGATGAAGTGGGGGATACCCTTTGGCGCCACCTTTTTTCACAGGGATTTCTCGTCGAGAGAGTTCGACATCGCTCCTTCATCCAGATAGTGCTCTCCCTCCTGCTCCTCACTCTGCTCATGGGGAGTTCCATCGGTTCCGGAGCAGTGGGGTTGCCAAAGGAGCAGTCCATCATCGGGATTCTACAAAGGTCACAGCGCGTCCTGTGGATTGGCGCCCATCCTGACGATGAAAACTCCTCTGGTGGTCTCATCGCTCGCGCCAAAGATACATCGGGGGCGCTCTTCATGGTGAGTCTGACCCGCGGAGAAAATAGCGATATCGTCTGGGGTGGGCTCTGTCGAGGCTCGCAGATAGGTCGCGCGCGCGCCGCGCTCTTCGCCCAGTCGGCAGCATTGTTTCGAGCCGATGGCTACGAACTGGGGCCGTTTATCAACGGTCCACACTCGCTGGAGGAACTCGACCGCCAGTGCCCGCCGGGGGCTCCGTTCCGGGGTTGGCCTCCCACGACGACGTCCGATGAGGTCATCACTAAGTGGCGACGAGAAGGAGATCCGGTGAAATATATCGTCGCCATCTTACGCCGCTATCGTCCTCAGGTTGTCCTGGCTATGGACAGGTACTGCGGCGTGAGCGGTAATCCAGAGCACATCGCCGTCGCCCGCCTGTTGCTGGAAGCGATCCCCCTGGCTGCCGATGCTCAAAGCTATCCGGGAACCGGGAATCCCTGGCAGGTCGAGCATGTGATTTTCAGCGCCCACGTCATCCCACCGCTGATTCAATGTCACTACTGTAAATGCGAAGGCCAAGAGCCCCAACAACCCGTTCAGGATGTCTCCGCGCTCGATCGCTCACGCCTCCACGACATGACCTATTTTCGGGTTTCCTGCCTGGTAGCCAAGACCTATCAGAATACAATGCAACAACGAGGATGGAGCGAGAGCCAGATCCAGGCCCTCTGCGCCCAGGCCGAAAGGGATGCTCTGAGAGCATACCAACAGGGAATCCGCACCTATCCTCTCGTTGAGCCTTACCGCCTTTACCCAGTGCAGTGAGCACCGGTGACTGACTGGATCAGAGAACTCAAGGCCATCGTGGGCGATGAGAATGTGCTGGTGAGCCCCGATGAGCTCCTCGTTTATGAATGCGATGCCTTGACCATTCATAAACGCCTCCCACGCGCCGTCATCTTTCCGAACACGACCGAGCATGTCTCGGGCGTCGTCAAGGTGTTGAGGGAGCATGGGCTTCCCTTTGTCGCTCGTGGCGCGGGCACGGGGCTGAGCGGAGGAGCCATCGCCGAGGCCGGAGGGGTCATCATCGAACTCTCGCGGATGAATAAGATCCTGGAGATCGATTGGGAGAATCAATTGGCCGTCGTCGAACCCGGCGTGATCAACATCAGACTGACCCAAGCGGTGGCGACGAGGGGCTATCGATTCGCCCCCGATCCGTCCAGCCAAATGACCTGCACCATCGGCGGCAATATTGCCGAAAACGCCAGCGGTCCCCACTCTCTCAAATATGGCGTGACGACGGATCACATTCTGGGATTGGAGGTCGTGCTCCCCGATGGTCGTATCGTCAATTTCGACCGTCACGGAGGGGATGCTCTGGGTTATGATCTGGTCGGTCTCTTCGTCGGCTCGGAAGGGATGTTCGGTATCGCCACCCGAATTACCGTCCGACTCATCCAGCTCCCCCAAGCGGTGAAAACACTGATGGCCGACTTCCATACCATTGAGGCAGCCAGTCGAACTGTCTCTGACATCATCGCGGCTGGCATCATTCCGGCGGCCATAGAGATGATGGATCAAGCGACCATCCGCGCCATTGAAGAATCGGTCTTCGCTTCCGGTCTTCCTACCGATGCTGCGGCCATGCTCCTCATCGAACTGGACGGCTTGCCGGTGAGCGTTGACCAGGAGAGTTCGCGCGTCATCTATCTCTGCCGCACGAATGGGGCGTGCCGCGTCACCGTGGCTCGGAGTGAGGCGGAGCGCGAACGACTGTGGGCCGCGCGCAAGAATGCCTTTGGAGCTCTGGGGAGGATCAATGCCGATTTGATGGTCCAGGATGCCGTCACCCCCAGAAGCCGGCTGCCTGAGGTCCTTCCGGAAATCTATCGCATTGCCGAGCGGTATCGACTGAGGATGGCCTGTGTGATCCATGCCGGTGACGGCAACCTGCATCCGACGCTGTGCTTTGATGGACGCGACTCTGATGAACTCCAGCGCGTGGATGCGGCTTGCAAGGAGATCATGGAATTATGTGTACGCGTCGGCGGGACGCTCACTGGCGAGCACGGCATTGGTGTGGATAAGATCAAATATATGTCGCTCGTCTTCAGCGAAGCAGACCTCGAAGCGATGAACCGCGTGCGCACCGTGTTCGATCCTCAGGACCTGTGTAATCCCGGGAAAGTCCTTCCCGTGCGTCGATGTAAGGTATTCTGATGGCGAAGAGCCTGCTCGCCTCGAACCGGATAGTCAGCAGCGAAATGGAGAAACTGCGCGCCTGCGTTCACTGCGGCTTATGTCTCGCCGCCTGTCCCACCTATGCGGAACTGGGCGATGAGAATGATTCCCCTCGTGGTCGCCTCTATCTGATGCGCGCAGTCGTTGAAGGTCGATTGTCTCCTATGACCCCCGCTTTCGCCCACCACATCGATCTCTGCCTCGGTTGCCGCGCCTGTGAGACGGCATGTCCAGCCGGCGTGCGATACGGGCGATTGTGGGCAGCAGCCCGGGCGAATATCGCTGTCCATCGACGCTCGGGGCATCTCACTGAACGCATCGAACGACTCGTTCTGAATCGCTTGTTTGTCTCTCCACGCCGATTGCAATGGCTTTTCGCTCCAGCCCGTGTACTGCGACAAAGTTGTCTGCTCGATCGCATGGTGAGAACGTCAATCCTGCCACCGCAGCTGAAGACACTCTTGATGCTGCTCCGGGCCACGCGACCTCCTCGAATTGAACGGCTTCGATTGACGACTGGACCTGCACGTGGTCGTGACGCCGATCGAAAAGCACTGCCCTCTTCTCGACAGCCGGTCGCCCTTTTTGTCAGTTGTGTGGGTCGCGAACTGTTCCAACACACCAATCGGGCCACGATCAGAGTCCTCCAGGAACATGGCTGCCGGGTTATCCATCCATATGAACAAGTATGTTGTGGAGCTCTGCATGCCCACGCCGGAGAAGTCGAAACGGCTCGAAAACTGGCCAGGAAGAACATCGCCGCTTTTGAACGGTGTGAGGGCGACGCCATCATCACCAATGTCGCCGGCTGCGGAGCTATGCTGAAAGAATATGAGGAACTCCTGGCTGATGATCTCGATGATCGTCAACGAGCGCGGTCCTTCGCCCGGCGCGTGCGCGACATCTCTGAGTATTTGATGGAGATCGGCTTCCGACCGGGACCACGGTCACTCAAGGTGAGAGTCACCTACGATGCCCCCTGTCATCTCCATCACGCCCAACAGGTCACAAAAGCGCCGGTAGAACTGATTCGCCGGCTTCCCGGCGTGGACTTCACTCCATTGGCCGAAGCTGATGTGTGCTGTGGTAGTGCAGGATTATACAACGTGATTCATCCCCAGCTCGCCAGTGACATTCTGAAGCGGAAGCTGGACAATGTGCGCCACACTGGGGCGGATATCCTCCTCACCGGCAACGCCGGTTGTCTGATGGTTCTGCAAAGCGCGGTGATCGAGGCAGAATTGGACATGCAGGTCATGCATCTCATCGAATTGATCGCTCTGACTTATGAGTGAGATCGCCTCAATGATCGTTCAGCCGGACCGAGCAGCAACGGCGAGCCGCTCACTCGCTCGTGAATCGCCATGTACGCCGCTCCAGCGCCGAATATGGGGAACCCTGGCCCGCGGCCCCTTTCATGAGGAGAGAGGACCTGTTAATGACTCATCCTGCGTCTCCTCATAACGGATGTCGATCCCTTCGCGGAATGGCCCATCACATCGCAACTGAGCGCACTGTCCTCTCGAACTCAGCCACCATCCAATAAGATCGACGCCGAAATCTTCAACCGTTCCTTCCCGTGGCCCCGTCCACGGTTTTTTTTTGCGACAAGGCCCGCCAATAATGTCACCGAAGATTTGCCCGGTGAGTTCCGGTGACGGAAAGTCGCCTTCCCACTCCAACATGAGTCATCATCCGTCTCTGGAGGAGGCCGCGATTGAACAGATCGAACCAGAACTCGCAGAACTCCTTGCGCAAGCCGACACCCGTGGTGATCGGTATATCCAGAATGAGATGCTCGTCGCCCTCGATGGTGAACGCCGGCCACCGAGGGAGATCCGGGGCGTTTGGATCTCCGCTTCGGGCAAAATTCGTCCAATAGGCGAGCATCATCTCGGCCAATTCCCGATCCTCCGACGTGGGTCGAATGAGAGTGAAACTCTGAAAAACGAACGGGAGTTCCAGACCATGAAAGGCGCCCAGCCTTCGCAAGAAGGCGGGAAATCGCACCGCATGCGTGAAGTGATAGACGAACAGAGGCGTCTGATGGAACGCGAGAGCCAGACTGGCTGCCCGCGCCGGACAGATGAAGGCCAGATCGGTCAGGATGGCATCGAAGGCCTCGCGGGGACTGGCGTAATCGGAGAGGGGATACCGGGCCAACACTTCCTCGCTCGCCCGAGGGAAGAATCGCTCCACGGCCGCCCGGTAATCGGCCTCCGACCGGAGTCGCATCCCCACGATGAAGATCGAGGCCTCATTCTTATTGGTGCCGATGATCATGGGAACGCGATGATGATTTCCGGCGAGCATGGCGTCCAGCGGACTCTCGGTCAGCACATATCCATCGATGTTCGGACCATAAGTGACGCCACCCTGGAGGTTGGACAGTAACGGCGGACCTGGCCGAAGAGCCTGGAGGACCTCCTCGACCGTTTTACTTCGCATGCACGCCAACGGATCGTCTGCTCCATCGCAGCCGATGGCTTCAGCAAAGCGCAGGCCGAATTCCTCGGCGCTCTCTGCCTCGGGCGCCTCGGGCGCGTCGCGCAATCGCCGGCTGACGAGGAATCCCCCGCTCTCGACAATGGCCCGATGGAATAAGCCCGAGGTTAATGGCGAGCTGACGAGACTCGATACATTCAGCCCTCCGGCCGACTCGCCAAAAATGGTGATATTCTCCGGATCGCCACCGAAGTTCTGGATATTCCGCCGCACCCACTGGAGGGCGAAAATTTGATCCAACAATCCATAATTCCCCGAACTGTGATGCTCCCCATCTTCGGCGCTCAATAGCGGATGAGCCAGGAATCCGAGCGGACCCAATCGATAGTTGATGGTGACGACGACCACCCCTCCCCGCTCCACCAGCGCCTGGCCATCGTAGGTGGAGAGCGAAGAAGAACCTTGAACGTTCCCGCCACCGTGAATGAAGAACATCACCGGCCGTAACGTCGGTTCGGGCTCTCGCGGCGCCCAGATATTGAGCGTCAGGCAATCCTCCTCGCCGATGATCTCCTGACCCGGAACGGTGGCAAACTGTGGACAAGGCGGGCCAAACGTCACCGTCTCACGCACGTCATCCCAGCGCGCGTGAGGCTGCGGTGGCCGCCAGCGAAGTTCGCCAACCGGTGGAGCGGCATATGGAATACCTCGAAAGGCGATGGAATTGTCCAGCACCTCGCCACGGACGAACCCATATTCAGTCTCCACCGGTTCGCTCAATGACTGGGCCTCGACCGGTGGCATCCCCAGCCGGATGCTCTCTCTACCTCGCTCCGATGGAGAGCGGCTCAGTCCCACCACCAATCCGAGCCCTCCCGCGATGAATAGTGCGATCCAACCAGATGTGGAGTGTTTCGCTGTCATGTGTCGTCCTCCTCAGATGAACCATCAAGAGTGCTGAGAGGCGAGAAGAAGCCACGCCTCATGATCCCTTCACATGCCATCACAGAACGCGATCATTCATGATGGCTTCAAATATGCGAGAATTCATCCGGCTCCTGCTCCTGCTTCTCCAGGAACTGCTTCTCCAGAACCCTTCGGGCGACATCGCGCCCTCCTAAGCCGAAGGCAATGGCCAGTCCCAGCATCACGGCGCCGAAGGCGATAATGAATGCGGCGGTGACGATGCTGGTCGCGATCTCCAACTGCTCCAGGGCCATGGCGAAGGCGAGGATGGCGATGAGAAACTTGACGACCAGACTGATTGCTCGTGGAGATGGCATATTGGCATTCACTGCCGCCAGGAGTGCCGCCCGCGAGAGAAAATTCCCGATCAGGAAGCCGACAAACAGAATCAACAGGGCCGCAAAAATCTTGGGCAGATACATGAAGAATTCGGCGATGAGTCGATCGATCACTCCGACGTTCAGAGCGCTCAGACCGATCATGAGAAAGCTGATGAATACGATCCAGAAGGCGAATCGCCCGGCACACTCCGAAGGTGCAGCGCGAATATCGGCGCGGGCGAGCATCTGAGAGGCCCCGGTACTATCACAAAACTGATCGAATCGGGCCAGCACCAGAGTGCGACGGATGAGCTTCTTCAATACCCACGCCACCAGCCAGCCAATGGCGATGATCACCAAGGCGGCAAAAAGATTGGGCAGGAATCGTTCCAACCCCTCATAGAATTTTTCTAACGTCGTCATCACAGCGTCTGTGAATGGTCCGTCCATAATCCACCTCCCTGTCAGGACTCCCATCGTTGGATGAGATAAGGCTTCATCCGCTCATATTCCTGGCACAAATCTTCCAGGAGACGCTCGACATCATCGGCATCGGCTTCGGGCGTTTCCAGGACGAAAGAAGCGATCCGGCCCAGGTAGAGCGGCGTGAGCGACTTCAACAGGTGCTCCCGGTTGATGACCACCTTGTGATAAGCGACCGCATAATCGTAAATCGTACGAACCCACAGCGAAGGAGGATATCGGAACGACTTCTCATCGGCGTCCCCCAGGCGCGTGATCTCCTGGAAGGTCTCCGGGGTCAGGATCTTCTCCCACAATGGGCCGAGTTCTCGCAAGCCGGTCCGGAAAATTTGTAACATACGATCGACGTTCACGCGAATGGGCTCCAGACCGACCGTATACTCGAAGCCGAATGTCGGCACGGGTTCGGAGCCCTGGATCTTCTTCCAATGCCCCTGGTGGGCTTCCATCAAGCTGAACACCGAACTGACGACTTGCATGAGCATGGCGCTCAGGTCCGCTCCCGGGTCCTTAGCGGCATGGATCTTGGCCCCCAGGAAAGATTGACAGATCTTGAATCCACCGGTGATGGCCATCGTGGTCATCCAGATGTCGATGCCGAAGCGCGCCACATCGGTGTGCCACACATCATGAGCGAGATAGTGTTCGGCCAATCGCCCCGAGAAGCCGAAATCGCCCCCAATCGGTTGTCGCACACGTTTTCCATAAAGAGCGCGAGTCAACGGATAGACAATGCTGTTGGTAATCGTGCCATCGTACTTGTGACGATGATAGAGCGGAGCGACGAAATCGAACCCCTCCCGGTAGATGGGAGAGATGAGCAGATCGATCCATTCCGGCGTGATGCTCCGGAGATCAGAATCGACCACGGCGCAGGCTTTGGCGTTCACTTCCCGGGCCACGCCGAAAACGAGACGGAGCGCGCTCCCTTTGCCCGGAATGCCGTGATACGGAGTGATGATCTTGTGAACCGGGCGTAAAGGGTGAGCGGCGAGAATGGTATGGTAGTCATTGATCGACGCTGACCGGACGACCTCTGGAGTTCCGTCGGTCGAGCCGCCATCGGAATTGATGAGCAACGTCCGCTCTTCGGGAAAGTACTTGGCGAATCCCGCCTGAACGGCACGGACGACGTGGCCGATGGTCTGGGCGCTGTTGAAACTGGGAATACCGACCAGAATATCGACGTCGCCTACAGATCTCAGTTGCTCGCGCAGGGATTCGGGAAGCCAGCCATTCTCTGCCATTGCTCCACTCCGCGGGTGAAAATGTTCGATACATATACTCCACCAGGCTGTCTCGCTCATCAGGCCTCGTGATGAGTGTCCGATGAGCTCGCATCCGCACCCTTGGCCGGATTATACAGCACTCGCCTTCCCCAGAGCAATCAGCGGCTCTCGCCACTCGCTCGCCCAATGAGATCTCACCCCCGGGGATGGCTGATCGCTCCTTCTCCAGCGCGGGATGACGGGTCGCTCAGTACAGCGTCCCTCGGGGCTCAACGTGCGATGGGAATCTCCGTCCCGGAACATGCCTCCCAGACGCTTTCATGGTGTCAGGGTTTTCTCTTCCGGCACTCCGGCCATCCGGCCGAGGGTTGACTTTGCCCCATTGGTAGGGTATAAGCACTGCTTCTCTTTCCGGGCCGGGCGTCGCAGACCGATCCGATGGGAGAACGATGATATGGACAGGCTGAAGCTCCCCGAGCGCCTCAATCGGCTCGGCGAATTGGCGTACAACTTGTGGTGGAGCTGGCATCCAGAAGCGCGAGCGTTGTTTCGCAAGTTGGATTACTCGTTGTGGAATCGGGTGCGCCACAATCCGGTGAAACTGCTGCATGAGATTGCCCCCGAGAAGCTCGCCGCCGCCGCGCAAGACCCGGCCTTTCGCCGCCAGGTCGATGCCGTGTTCAAGAGGTTCGACGAGGATCTAGCCGATCAACACACCTGGTTCGCCACCCATTTCCCGGAACTCGTCAACACCCCAATGGCCTACTTCTCATTCGAATTCGGGCTCCACAACTCGCTCCCCGTCTATGCTGGAGGCCTGGGCATTCTGGCTGGCGATCACTGTAAGGAAGCCAGCGATCTCGGACTCCCCCTGGTCGGCGTCGGCTTCATGTACCCTCAAGGTTACTTTCACCAGCGCCTCTCACCGGACGGATGGCAGCAGGCCGTCTATGAACAACTGAACTATGACGACGTTCCCGTACAACGGGCCACTGGTCCTGATGGTCGGGCTTGTGTCATTCGGGTTCCTCTCAATGCCCGTGACGTCTGTATTGCCGTGTGGCGCGTCCAGGTCGGGCGTGTGCCCCTCTATCTGATGGACACCAACATCGAGGATAACGAACCGTGGGATCGCGATCTCTCGGCGCGACTCTATGGGGGCGATCAGGAACTGCGCATCCAGCAAGAGATCGTATTGGGGATTGGCGGCGTCCGCATTCTCCGCGCCCTGGGCATTGAGCCCGCCGTCTGGCACGCCAATGAAGGACACTCGGCGTTCATGATGGTGGAGCGCATCCGCGAATTCGTCGAGCAAGGACTCTCCTTTCAAGAAGCTACGGAGCGCATTCGGGCGACGACGATATTCACCACCCACACGCCGGTGCCCGCCGGTCACGATGTTTTTCCCTTTCAGCTCATCGAAGAGCACTTCAGTCATTATTGGCCTCAACTTGGATTGAGTCGAGAGGAATTCCTCGCCCTGGGAGCCCATCACGAACCCTGGGGAGAGGGTTTCAACATGACGGCGCTGGCGCTCCGATTGTCCGGATATCGCAATGGCGTGAGTCAGCTTCATGGAGAGGTCTCCCGGAAGATGTGGCGCTCGGTATGGCCCGATGTGCCCGATGAAGAGCGCGTCCCTATCACTTCGGTGACCAACGGGGTCCACGTACCCACCTGGGTGGCTCCGGAAATGGACCGGCTCTACGATAAGTACCTGGGACCGGATTGGGTCGAGCGTCACGATGATCCGGCGCTGTGGGAACGCGTCCTGGAGATCCCCGATGACGAACTCTGGGCTGTTCATCAGCAGTTGAAACGAAAGCTCATGAGCTTCATTCGCGAACGCGCTCGCCGGCAGTGGATTCGTGGCGAAGTCACTCCCGAACAAGTGCTGGCCTCGGGAACGCTGCTCGATCCGGAAGCCCTCACCATCGGATTCGCGCGACGATTCGCCACGTATAAACGAGCCACGTTGATTTTCCGCGATCTGGAACGGCTCAAACGCATCCTGCAAGATCCCTGGCGTCCGGTACAGATCATCTTTGCGGGCAAGGCTCATCCGGCCGATGAACCGGGTCAGCAACTCATCCATCAGGTCTATGCGTTGGCCCGAGACCACGGATTCGGTGGTCAGATTGCTTTCGTCGAAGACTATGACATGCACGCGGCGCGATACTTCATCCAGGGCGTCGACGTCTGGCTCAATACGCCTCGTCGACCTCACGAGGCCAGCGGGACGAGCGGACAGAAGGCCGCGCTCAACGGCATCCCCCATCTGAGCATTCTGGATGGCTGGTGGGCTGAAGGATATAACGGCGCCAATGGGTGGGCCATCGGCGGTCAACCGGAAGAGACGAACAGCGATCCTGAGGTCCAGGACGAAATCGATGCCCAGGCTCTCTATCGACTATTGGAAGAGGAAGTGGTCCCGCTCTACTACACGCGCGACCGGGACGGCGTCCCTCGTGGATGGATACAGGTGGTCAAAGAAGCCATTCGCACCTGTGCCCCTCGGTTCTCGGCGCGCCGCATGGTGAAGGAGTACACCGAACGCATGTATGCCCCTGCCGCCCGTGCTTGTCTCCAGTGGCGCCCATCTGAGCAGAGCGGTTGAGGCTCACGTCAATAGCATCCTGGCCTCATCGCGAACGAACGATGTCTCCGCCGGCACGAACGCCCCCCAGAGCGCCATTCCTCTCGTCTCCCGAACTGAAACGTCGCCGTGACCCGATGCTCACTTCTCGCCCTCACCCGTGGGGGGAGGAAAATCGAGATAGAGCCCTCGCAGTTTGCCGATGATCTCGGGATTGAGCAAAGTGAGATCAGAGGTGATCTCATCCCGACGGCTGAGGACGGCTTGAAGTGGCTCGCGCAACTCTTCGTCCTCGAGGCGATAGAGGAGGTCGCGCAGACGATCGAAAAACTGCGTCGATTGTTTCTTGGCTTGCTCATAATTCTTCTGTTCGACCTCCATGACCATTCGGCCCAACTCGTTGTGCAGCCGGGCTAGTTCCAGTTGCTCCTCAGTATGCCGGAGTTCCGCCGTTCGCCTCTCCAACTGTTGGCGCACCTCGGCCAATTGCGCCTCCAACCTCTGTGACTTCACGTACATGGGAATGAAGCCGGCCAACGCCGCCACAATGAGCAGGATCACTACGATAATGAATTTCCCTCGAATTGAAGATTTCTTCGACTCCTGATCCGCCATCGTTGATCCCCTCCTTCGAAAATAAGGGTGGCGCAAGATGCCATCTTGCGCTACATCCCCCCAAGAGTCCATGTTCATCCATTCGGTGTGGCCTGCACCGGCCACGACTGATTCTCTGGGAAAATACGTCTCATCATCTCTCATCGCCCGGGGTGAACACAATGTCCATCATCGATCCCTTACCGAAATGGCTCATGAACCGAGTTCGACCGGGCCTCACCCTCCCGCTGAGCGACGAAGGAACGGTGACGACGCATCGTTTTGATCACCAGTCGCTCGGTCGCCCCAGATTAACGGTGAAACCAGCCAGGATCTGGTAATCTCGCCGTCCAGCCGCCAGCCCCAGTTGCCGCACAGCGAAGTCCAACACCCAGTTCGGTCGGAGGCGATAGGTCACTCCTTGACCGAGCGAAACGGCCGCCGCTCGGCGGCTGGGATTCTCATAGAGCAGCCCACCGAACACCGTCCATCGACGCCGAGGACCCGATTCCCCCAGCGTGCGGGCCACATCCACAGCCACATCGTATTGCTGGGCCGGATTCGTGGGGGAGGGATGAGTGGCGCTCGTCCACGTACCGTTGACGGTGAGACTGTTCAGACCCATTCCATAGACCATGATCCCCGTGAGCCCCAATCGCGCCCCCCGATCACCACGAAGGAAAAAGAGGGCCTGAGGCACAACAGCCAATGACAAAGATCCCTCTCGATAAACGGGCCGCCGGACGGCCAAGCCCAATCGATCGCCAAATCGAGTCGCTCGGCGCGACGTCTCCTCGACGCTGGTGAGGGCATCGAACGTCAGGCTGAATTCCGCTCGATGAAATATGCCGCGACCCACATCGGGTGTATACTTCACCGTCACCGGCAGAGCGAAGAACCCTCTCCACGATGTCGTTCCCACTTCCACCTCCAGTGTACCCGGCGCCGTGGTCGAAGTATCCGAGGTGAACGTTGGTCGCTGCGGCGTAGCCTCATACGGTCCTGAGGAGGCCTGTGCTCCACCTCCGCTTTGAGCCGCGGCCAGTGAGTGAAACAGGAGTATACCGAGACTCGCCCGTACCACTCTGAGCCACCAGCGCTTCCATTCCGGCATCGGCGTCGGTGCTCGCCACATGTTCCACAGCCTGAGTTTCCTCGCTTCCGGATCCTTTCCTTCGAACATGTCCCAGACCATCCTCATCTTTCCTTGTCCGCTGTCCATTTCCTCTCACGCGCCACGTCGGCGCTGGCGCACCGTTCTCACAACCAAAATCATGAATGTGATGACGGTCAAAGGAATGACGAATGTCATCATCACCGTACTGAATGCTGCCAACGCCGCATGATTGACGGCGTCGAGGACCAGATAGACGATGTAAGCGATATAATAGCCGAGAAACAATCCTCCCTCCCAGCGGGCGATGATGTTTCCCGTGAAGAAGACGGGTAAACAAGCGACGGCGACAGCGATCATCACCGGGATGTCGAATCCCAGCGCCGCTGACGAAACGCTCACACCGCTCGGCGACACCAGACTGGTGAGCCCGAGCACGGAAAGGATGTTGAAAATATTGCTCCCCACTACGTTGCCCACGGCCAGATCACGAGCACCATGAATGCTGGCGACCACGGAGGTCGCCAACTCGGGTAGAGATGTGCCCAGGGCGACCACCGTCAAGCCGATGACCAACTGGTTCACCCCCCACATCTCAGCCATATGCACAGCACCCTCGACCAACCAGCGGGAACCGAATCGCAGAAGGACGAATCCCACGAGGATGAGACCAATATCCATCACCCAGCGAACGGGGGATCGATTCTCCGATACACCGAATTCTTCAGCATAATCTTCCTGGAGTCGGTTCTCCCGGCGACCCTCACGAATGGACCATACGGTGTATATCACAACGCCGGCGAACAACAGAAGACCATCCATTCGCCCGATCCGACCGTCCAACGCCAGCAGGAGCATGGCGAAGGAGACGCCCACCATGAGCGGGACATCCAGCCGGACCAGTTGTTGGGAGACGCGTAAAGGAGTGATCAGAGCCGAAAGCCCGAGGATGAGCAACACATTACAGATATTGCTCCCCACCACGTTGCCCAACACGATGTCCGGTCGCCCAGCGAGGCCCGCCTGCACGCCCACGGCCAGCTCGGGGGCGCTGGTACCAAAAGCGACGACCGTCAGGCCAATGACCAGCGATGAGACTCCCACAGCCGCAGCCAGCCGCACGGCACCGCGCACCAGGGCTTCGGCGCCACCGATGAGGAGCACTAATCCTGCCGCAAATGTGACCACCGACATCACATCCATCCACGGACCCTCCAATTCATGTTCGCTTTCTCATCGCTGGCCGGAACCCGCCACGGGGGCGCTCGATCATTGACGCGACCGCTCATCCCCCCGCGGGGCGCGATCGGCTCCCGGCGAGCGCGCCGATTCGCTATCCAATGGAGCTCGCGTTCGCTCCTGGAGCGGCCTCATTCCCGGTTTTCCCTCCAGCACATTATCATAAAATCGCTGCGTCGGATAGGCGAAGTCAACGTCGGGGCATTCAGCAAAAGCATCGAGAATGTCCTCCCAAATCGTTTGCTCGCTGGCCCGTCGTTGGCGCGGATCGCATAAATACCGCAGCGTCAACAGCACGCCGCTCTCCCGCACGCTGGTGTAGACGGTCGGCGTCAACTTCTTGTAAAAGATCATGAACTTCCGCGCCGCTTCCTGAACCTCCCTGGCTGCCGTCTGGCTGAGTGGTCCGGCGCGCCTCAAGGCGATCTCGTGCAGAATCTCCTTGGCCTTCCGCCAATTACTCTCGAAGGTCACCAGTACGGGAATCTCGTTCCAGATGAACGCGAATCCTTGAGTGTAGTTGGCCAGCACTTCGGTGAACACCTTTCCATTGGGAATATGAATCATCCGACCCGTGCTTTGATCGGCATCGACCCAACGACCGATTTCCAGAAGGGTGAATTCAAAAATGCGCACGTCAATGACATCGCCGGCATGATCGCCGATCTGAATCCGATCGCCTACCTCAAACGGTCGCCGCCAGAGAATGAAAACCCACCTGGCCAAATTGGTGAGCGGATCTCTCAAGGCAATGGCCAAGCCGGCAGAAACCAACCCCAAATAGGTGGCCAAGGACCCAAATCCCTCGAACCATTCGCGCCCCACGGCCAATGCGCCCAGCACAACGGTGACGTACAGCGTCGTCTTTTGCCACTGATAGCGCTGGCGAACATCTTCAACTCGCCGCCACACCAGCATCAAAATCGCTCTTCGGAACAGCCAGAGCAGGACGATGATGATCAGCGAAACGACCAGTTTCTCCTGCGTCGCCGGACTCATGCCGAGAGCACTCTCCATCCACTGACTCCATCGCTTCATAAGACTCCCACCTTGCTTTGAAATGGCCCGAACCATTGTACCATCAGCGAGGTCATCAGCCACATTGGAGAACGCCTCCTTCGGTCGCGAAGGTGAGGGCGCTGACCATGGTTTGGTCAACCACACGGCAAGAATGAGAAGCATGGAGCGCAAGATGTCATCCTGCGCCACATTGGTGACGATGTCGCTCCAGCCTCTCCGGAGAATGTGCCAGGAGGCGTTTTGCATCTCGCCTCCGGCGGATGATCTCACTGCTCATCCACATCTAGCGCCCGTGCCGCCCCTGGGGGTACAATGTGTGTGGTTGGCGAAAAGGCGTGAGAGGAGAGCATGAGCGGTGAACACCCATATTTGTGAACTTTCTCATCGGATGTGCCGTTTACTCGAATGACTGTCATGTGCGAGCGGAGGACATGAGCCATGACCAAGACCTGCCCACAATGTGCTGCGCCCATTTTGGAAACGCAGCGATTTTGTCGCTACTGTGGCCATCGATTGGATCACGGGCTCCAGGACTACATCGAGACCGAGTTCATCGATGAATCGAACTCTCCAAACGTTCATCCGGGCGACTCCGCTTCTCCAACACCGACGTGGATGCCCATGACCGCTTCGCCGACGACTCCCCTCGAGAAAAAACGTCGGCGCCCCAGAACGATCGCCGCGCTGGTCCTCCTGCTCGCTCTGAGCCTCCTGGGAGCGAATCTTCTCTTCTTCTTCTGGTCGTCCGAACCGGAGACGGCGGTCACCATTCCTACCCCTCCTCCCTCCCCTCCCCCTCCCCCATCCCCTCCGAAGGAACCGCCGCTACCGACTCGGCCACAACCCTCGACATCGCCCGCACCAACGCGCCCCGCCCCCGGCGAACGCATCGAACGGCGGATTGGCCGGTTGCTCTCACAACGCGCCGTTCGCCTTCAGCGCGAGATCGACTCCCTCAAGCGCCGCCTCCAACACTCTCAGGAACTCTCTGATCGAGAACGCCGAGCCCTCCTGGCCAAAATCGAGGAACTGGAGAACAAGCGCCTCGAGGTTCTCGCCGCGGTCGAGATTCTTCAATCCGAGACGCTCCGAGATCTTCTCCGGGGAAATCTCCTGAAGGAAGATGCCCTCCGAGCAGTCGAGGAAGAACTCAACAAGCTCGATGTCCAAATCGATGGGAATCGAGTGGAAACAAAACCGAACCCACGGTGAGGACCAATTATCGACGCCGGAGATCCCTCCCGGACACCATCGCAGAGCGCCTGACGCCTCTCGCTCCTCGTGCTCGAAAGGGGTGATCCTCTGCGATCCGGAGATCTTGGCAAACCATCATAGAAAGAGATGCTTCCCTGGCCGTCGACCTGTTATGATATCCCACTCGGAGTGAAAAACTGAGAGGAGACCTATGCACATCACACCTGCCGTGATTGCTGAAGTGGAGAGAAAATACGGCCATCCCCGAGAGCTCTCTCTCAGCTTCGAGATGCAGGAGATCGAATTCCGACTCCTCGATCAAATGCGGAGGGAAGGACGAGCTCACGATGTCACGTTGTACATTTTCAGGAGCATCGCCCATGAGCCATCGCACGTCGCGAACGATGGAAATGAAGTAGCGCGAGCTGACAGCTTGCGCCATCCTATTGTCACTGGAGACCACATCGCCGTCATTCGTAAGCATTCATATCCACCGGGCATCTTTCGCCCTCCGAGCGGTGGCATCCACCCCGGCGAATCGTTCGAAGCGGGCGCACGACGAGAAGCGTATGAAGAGACCGGGCTGCACATCGAATTGCATCGTTATCTGCTTCGTGCCCGCGTTTCGTTTGTCTGGCAGGGAAAGCGAGCGGAGTGGACCTCTCACGTCTTTGCGGCCCACCACCTCGGTGGTGATATCCACCCGGTGGATTGCGGCGAAATCGCGGAAGCCTTCTGGGTGCCGGTGGATGGGTTGAAGGCCTCGACCGCTCGCCTGCGAGCGACGCCTCTTGGGGGATTACATTACCGGGCGGCACTGAACGAGCAGGTACTGTCACTCTATGAAAAAGGGATCTGAAGACGCATAAGGTTCCGGCGCGAGGGGAGATTGACCGCTCCCCAAAGGGGTTGCGGTTCCCGCCGAGATCACCCGAGAACGAGCAATGGAGAGGAGATCCCATGCGCATCTATACGGCTGAACAAACGGCTCGCTGTCTCCCTTATGTCGGCCTCGCCCAATCGCTGGCATCGATGCTTCGGGCGGAGCGCGAAGGCGCGGCGCGCGCTCCTCAGCGGCTGGTCATCCCGTTGAGGGGAGAGAATGTTTTGCTTCTCATGCCCGCAACCGATGACCAACTGGCGGTGACCAAGCTCGTGACGGTGCACCCAGACAATCCCGACCGCGGGCTTCCCACCGTCCGAGGAGAACTGCTGGTGGTCGATGTGACGACCGGTGAGCGCCTCGGCCTCCTGGAGGGTCAAACGGTCACGGCACGACGCACGGCGGCACTGTCGCTATTGGCCGCTCGACATCTCGCTCCTCGTCCGGCGGGGCCGATGCTGATCGTCGGGGCTGGCGTGCAAGCGCGCGCCCATCTGGAAGCATTTCGTGAGGGACTCCACGTCACAGAGGCGTACATCACCTCGCGGACGGCAGCGCGCGCCGACGCGCTCGCCAAGCACGGTCGACGTCTCGGCGTCAGAACCCGAGTCGTAGACCACCCCATGGAAGTTCTCGACCAGGTCGCATTGATCGTCACGGCCACGACGAGTTCGAAGCCGGTCCTTCCCGAAACCGTCCGCGAAGACGCTTTCATCGCTGCGGTGGGCGCTTTTCGCCCGAATATGGCCGAACTGCCTGCTGCCCTCATCCACCGCGCCCGTCTCTATGTTGACACGCTCGATGGAGCGAGAGCTGAAGCCGGCGATCTCATTCAGGCGAACGTCGACTGGGGCGATGTGAAATCGCTCGGGGAGGCACTGGATGAACCGCGGCCACTCGGAGGACCGGTCGTATTCAAAAGCGTCGGGCATGCTCTTTGGGATCTGGCCGCGGCGCGGTTGGTGTTCGGAAAATGACCGAACCCTCACAATGAAGAGAGCCGAACGAAAGTGACCGTGTCTTTCAGAAAGTTCGGCACCACCAACCAATTCCGTTCCACATCCACAGTGAGGTCCGCCGGCGAGCGCATTCGAGCGATGACTGATGAGCTGAGGTTCGGCTCCAAGCGAAAGACGCGGCCACGCACGAAGTCGCTGATATACAGGTTTCCGGCAGCATCGAAAGCGAGTCCATCGCCGGCACCAAACCGGCGAGCGATGATGCTGGCCGATGACCCGTCGGGAGCAATAGCCACGAGATTCCCATTCCGTAAATCGATGACGAGCACGCTTCCCGGTTCGCCGCCGAAGCCTCCCTCCTCATCCACGATGACGCCATTGGGCATCCGGAGAGGATTCGCGGGTCCGGCATCCAAAAAAAGCGTCACCTCTCCATCCAGGTTGGCCGCAAAAATGATGCCCCGGTTGGTATCAGAGATGAACAGATGACCATCCTCATCGGCGGCAATATCGTTCAACATGCCGGTGCCCCCCGGAAAACGGTCCGGGGGCAGAAACACGTTCTTCTCGCCGGCCATGTCACCCGTCGTTTCGATTTGCCAAACCCGATCGTCGTCGACGACGAATAACCGAGTCCCCACAAACACGGTGCCAGTGGGATCATTGAGGCCGGTGGCGACATCCGTCACGGTGACCGTCCCGTCAAAGGGGTTCCCCGAAATGGCCTTGATGCTTCCATCCTCTGGCACGCCATTGCCCCCGATGTTGGAGACGTAATATCGACCGTCGGGACCGACGGCCACGCTCTCCGGCGTCTCAAATCCAGGAACCTCGATCATGTCAAGCTGAACGATGGGCGTTGCGCGAGCCGCGCCGAGAATCCCGACGAGAAAAACCAGCGCCAGCAACATCCAGCCGCACCGTTCCATATTGTCTGACTGTCGCATTCGCATGATCCTCATGCCTCCATGGGCTGTGGGTCATTCGGTCTCCTTCATCGAGCCGAAAGTTTCCCTTTGTGAATCGAGCAGCAGTGACCATCGAATTGTACGCGCCAGTTTGAGCCGAAGCAAGCGAGACCCTTATCCGTGCACTGGGAAAAGGATCGCTCAGGGAACCACACTCCTCCTATCCCTCTCAGGATGATGGGGGGAACGAACGGCCTTCTCTGCTGCGAAGTGTGCTCTCGGTTCCTGCACCGACTTTCCTCGTCGTCCAAGTCGACGCACAACGGTTCTTTGCTACAATAATGCGCACTTCAATTGAGCATTCGCCGCGCGGCGAAGAAGGTATGAGGCAGACGATCACCCTCGGTGCCGGAGCGGTGGGTGCGAAGGAGAGGAGCATGCGCCCGACCAATGATGCGAACGTTGCTCTCAAATTCCTGGCTTCCGCCGCAGTCGGCATCGGCTTTTTTCTCTGGCCCATTCAATTCGGCGGGCGAATGACGGTGATGTTTGATATCCTGGTCAAGTTCGTCACCGGTCGCTATCCCCAGCTCGTCGCCCCCTACTGCTTCGGACTCATCCTGGTGGGTGCTCTGGCCACGATGTTGAGCGGAAGAGTCCGGGTCGGCTCGCTGAGAAAATTCCTCGCCTCCTATGCGAGTTCGCTCCCGTTCTCCATCCTACGCGTCATCGGCCTTCTGGTGGCGACGATGATCTATTTTCGGATGGGTCCGACTGCCATCTTCACGCCCAGCGTATCTCATCTGATGTGGGAGACGCTCACCTTCTCCGTCGGCGTGATCATCCCCGTGGGGGCCATTTTCCTGAACATTTTCATCAGCTATGGTTGTCTGGAATTCGTCGGCACGCTCATGCGCCCGCTCATGCGTCCACTCTTTCGGCTTCCCGGTCGGGCGGCACTGGATGCGCTCACCTCCTGGCTGGGGAGCTATTCCATTGGCCTCTATATGACGCGAAGGCTGTTTGAGCAGGGATACTACAATCGGCGCGAGGCATACACGATCGCCACCTGCTTCTCCACGGTGAGCATTGGATTCGTGGCCGTCGTCGCGGCCACATTGGATGTGCTCCGCTTCTTTCCTCTTCTCTTCCTCACCTACTTTTTTGCCGTCTACGCCCTGGCCGCCGTATTGACGCGCGGTTGGCCAATCGCGCACATTCCGGAAACCTACCTCGTCGAGCCTCATCCGGAGAAAGACGTGCAGGGCACGCCCGGCGAGTACCTGCGCTGGGCCTGGAAGCGCGCGTTGAACAGAGCGGCCAGTGCTCCTGGATGGGCGACGGTCGCCCGTACAGGTTTTTTGGACGGCTTGAGGTTGGCCTCCACTATTTTGGGAACGATCCTCTCCATTGGCACTTCAGCCCTACTGGTGGCCGAACACACCCCGGTGTTCTCCGTTCTCGGCTCTCCGTTCATTCCTCTCCTCGAATGGTTTGGGCTTCCCTCCGCTGAGCGGCTCGCCCCGGCAACCGTCGCTGGGATCACCGAGATGTACATTCCCGCACTACTCATCAAGGGGGCTCCGCTCTCCGCCCGCTTTTTCATCGCCGCCCTCTCCGTCTCCCAGCTCATCTTTTTCTCCTCGGTCGGCCCGATGATCCTGGACCTGTTCAAAGATATCCCGGTGCGGTTTTATGAGCTGGTGGCTCTCTTCTTCATCCGCACGCTCCTGCTGATCCCTCCGTTGGCCGCTCTGACAATGCTCCTGACCCACATGGGGTGGTTGTGAAGGGGTGATGTCTGGTCGAAGAGCAGGTGCCCGAGTGAACGATTGTCCCCCGGTGAGCGAAGCTTCGTTCCTCGCCGGCCGCTGGACTCCGCTCCAGAGAGGAATACTGTGATTCCTGAGAGTCGAGTTCTGGACGTTTGGAAATCGAATGCCCGTTGTGGTGTTCGGGAGCGCCAGGGACACGGAGCCGAATGGCGAAACCCGTGAGACTCCGCGACGAACTCTCGCCGGGCGACCGCTCGCTGACCGGTCGGGCCTTTTTGACCAACGACGCGACGCTCAAGCGGGCGAGCGTCCTGCGCGTCCTCGTTCTTGACGAGCTCGCTCTCTGACGCCATGGCCCATTGACCGTTGACGTGACCGCTGACACGTTTTAATCTTCCTCGCTGTGAAGGATTCCACAGAGTATCCCTTGGGTAAGGAGGCGTGGAACATGTCGGGACACTCTCAGCGTCATTTGAAACGGCTCTTGTTCAGCACTCGTTGGATCTGGCCTCTTATCCTGGTGCTCGGCGTGCTGACCGGATGGGCGCCGGTGGAGACGCGGCAAGGGCCGCCCAAGACGCCGATCAAACCCGTCAAAGAGACGCTTCATGGTGTCACCATCATTGATCCTTATCGCTGGTTAGAGGATCAATGGAGTCCAGAGACTCGCGCCTGGATCAAAGCGCAGAATGCCTACACGCGCTCCATCCTCGATCCGCTCCCCAGTCGAGACAATATCAAACGGCGACTCACCGAACTGCTGAAAATCGATACAGTGAGCGTTCCCATCGCGCGTGGTGGGCGATACTTCTTCACCAAGCGGCGCGCCGATCAGGACTTGCCCATCATCTATATGCGTCGAGGGCTTCAGGGCGAGGATGAGGTTCTCATTGATCCCCACCCCTGGAGTCCGGATCACACCACCAGCGTGAGTATCCTCGACGTCTCCCAGGATGGCACGCTATTGGCCTATGGCGTGCGAGAAGGAGGTCAGGATGAGATCGCAGTGAAACTCTTCGACGTTGATCGACGAAAAGACCTCCCCGACCACCTGCCCAAAGCGCGTTATTTTGGCATCTCGCTCACGCCCGATAAGAAAGGTTTCTACTATTCGCGCCACAGTGCTCAAGGTTCGCGCATCTACTATCATGCATTGGGAACCGAACCGGCCCGGGATCGAGAGATCTTCGGTGAAGGTTACGGACCGGGCCAAATCGTGCTCAGCGACCTCTCGGAAGACGGACGGTTTCTGCTCATCACCGTACTCTATGGCGCTGGCGCGACGAAGTCCGAATTGTACGTCAAGGAAGTGGCCAAAGAGGGACCGGCGATCCCCATTGTCAAGGACCTCGACGCCCTGTTCAGCGGCCAGATCGCCGATGGTCAGCTCTTCATTCACACCAACTGGAAGGCGCCCAACGGTCGCATCCTGCGCGCCGATCTCAAAAATCCGGCGCGCGAGCATTGGCGCGAGATCATCCCCGAGCGCCAGGCCGTCATCCGCGGTTTCTCACTGGCCGGCGGCAAGCTGTTCGTCAATTATCTGGAGAATGTCGTCTCGCGCGTCCGGGTTTTCCAGCCCGATGGAGAGCCCGTTCGAGATATCACCTTCCCAGACATCGGATCGGTTGGTACTATCAGTGGTCGCTGGGAGAGCAATGAAGCCTTCTACGCGTTCTCCTCATTCCACATCCCCCCCACCATTTACCGGTATGATGTGGCGACCGGTAAACAGGAGGTGTGGGCGCGGCTCGCCGTGCCAATCAACAGCGATCGGTTCGACGTCGAGCAAGTATGGTATGCGTCCAAAGACGGCACGCGCATCCCCATGTTCCTCATGCATCTGAAAGGGCTCAAGCGCGATGGATCGCATCCCACGCTATTGACCGGATACGGTGGATTCAATGTGAGTCTGACGCCGAGGTTTTCCCCTCGCGCCGTCCTCTGGGTGGAGCATGGCGGCGTCTACGCCGTACCCAATCTGCGCGGAGGCGGCGAATTCGGCGAAAAATGGCACCGCGCGGGGATGCTCGAAAACAAGCAGAACGTGTTCGATGATTTCATCGCCGCCGCCGAGTGGTTGATCAAGAACGGGTATACCCAGCCGAAGAAGCTGGCCATCTCCGGTGGAAGCAATGGTGGGCTCCTGGTTGGAGCGGCGCTCACTCAACGTCCCGAGCTGTTCCGGGCAGTAGTCTGCCGCTATCCGTTGCTCGACATGATCCGCTACCATAAGTTCCTGGTGGCCAAGTTCTGGATTCCCGAATATGGGTCATCGGATGATCCCAAGCAGTTCAAATATCTCTACGCCTATTCGCCGTACCATCACGTGAAATCGGGGACGAAGTATCCGGCTGTCTTGTTCGTCACCGGCGATTCAGATACCCGCGTCGATCCGCTTCATGCTCGCAAGATGACCGCACGGTTGCAGGCGGCGACGGCCTCGGATCGCCCCATCCTGCTCCGCTACGATACCAAGGCGGGACACTCGGGCGGCTTGCCCGTCAGCCGGCAAATCGAGGAACTGACCGACGAATTGTCCTTTCTGTTCTGGCAACTCGGAGTCGCTCAAGGACGCTCATCGTCGCCGTAATGTCGAAGCGATCGAGACCGGGCGCCGAGCTCGATTGAGGGAGTACATGCTCGATCTCACCACATACGAAGTCCTCACCTTCGACTGCTACGGGACGCTCATCGATTGGGAGAAGGGCATCTTGACCGCTCTCAGGCCGGTCCTCTCTGCTCATGATTGCCATCTCGACGATGAGCGCATCCTCTCGCTTTATGCGACCATTGAATCGGGCATCGAAGCGGGCCCCTACATGACGTATCGAGAGGTGTTGCGAACTGTGGTGCGGGAGTTCGGGCGACGATTAGGGTTCCGACCAACGCCGACCGAACTCCCATGTCTCGTCGAGTCGTTGAAGGATTGGCCTCCGTTCCCCGACACAATAGACGCCTTGCCCAAGCTGAAACAAGCCTACCGGCTGGCCATCATCTCCAATGTCGACGATGACCTGTTCGCCCTCTCGGCCCGCGCTCTGCCCGTCGAGTTCGACGTCATCGTCACCGCCGAGCAAGTCCGCAGTTATAAGCCCTCGCTGAGGAACTTCCGAACAGCCATCGAAAAGATCGGCATCCCGCCGGATCGAATCCTTCATGTGGCCCAGAGCCTCTACCACGACATTGTGCCGGCCAAGCGGCTCGGGCTGGCCACCGTTTGGGTTAATCGGCATAAAGAGAAGGAGGGCTGGGGGGCCACGCCCCCGGCCAGCGGTCGGCCGGATCTGGAAGTGCCCGACCTCCGCGCCCTCGTTTCCCTCATGAGAAGATAATCACCGGGGAGATTGAGGAGACGCTGTCTTGCCGTAGTCATGAATCCGATAGGGTTTTCACGCACCGTATCGGTTCCCACCCCTCACCATCCCTTTGCGCACGCCGGGTGAACCCTCCATCAATGAGCGTTCGCGTCCGTTGGCGAACGAATCTCATTTGGAGATCATCTTTTCTAGTGAGAGATGTAAACGGCGGTCCGGATCGCACACGGCGTGGTCGTTGAACCCGGAGTGGGGAGACAGCGAATATGAGAAAACAGCAGATGACATGGAGTGATAGATCCCTGACCTCCGGTTCGAGGGAACGAACCCTCCTGGCCGGATTTTCGCTGATGCTCATTGTGAGTGGAGGTCTCCTCAGCGCGGCGCTCATCGGCCATGCCATCGGATGGGAGCGCGTGTCTGCGCCCGAACGCCCGCCTCTCATGGTGACGCCTCCAGCCCGGGAAACGCGGCCCGCGCCGCCTAAATCCGAGCCCGAGGCCCTGCCATCTCCTGCACCCGTCCTGTATTCCCCCTTTCCGATACACGGCCTGGAATCGCTGGCCGAGCTACAATCCCGGTTGAAGCCGGAGGCCCTCTCCCTCGTTCTCAAACTCAATCGCCTGGATGACCGGCACATTCGACGGGGCAGCACACTGATCATTCCCGATCCCATTCCCGACTGGATGGATCTTTCGCCTTTCCCGCATCGGGTCGAAGCCCTCCGCTCTATCGCCAAGATCATTCTCGTCTCCCGGCGCGTACAGGCATTCGGAGCTTATGAGTTCGGACACCTCGTCCGATGGGGGCCGACCAGTACGGGAAAGAAGAGCACGCCCACGCCGGCGGGCCTCTATCACACCAATTGGAAGGCGAGACGGCGACGAAGCACGGTCAACCCCGCCTGGCTACTGCGATGGTATGTGAATCTGGAGAATCGGGAGGGAATCTCCTTCCACCAGTATTCGCTACCTGGCTACCCGGCGAGCCACGCTTGTATTCGGCTGTTCGAGGACGATGCGCGCTGGATTTATCACTGGCTCGACCAATGGATTCTGGCCGAGGATGGACGGACGATTCTCGCCCAGGGGACGCCGGTCATCGTTTTCGGCCGGTATTCCTATGGAGAAGAGCCTCCCTGGAAGCGGCTCATAGAGGACCCTCGAGCCACGATGATCACCGAGCGAGAGATCGAAGAAGTCCTCCGTCCTTACCGGGCCCGTCTCGAGCGAGAGGCGAACGAGCGCGAGAGGCTGGTGGCTCAGCTCCGATCGCGATAACGCGCTCGTCGGATCATCCCTCGAGCCCTCCGCCAGCATACGCGACCCACACAGAGCCGATCATCCTACCGCCTGATGAGCGAAGGAACCATCCCGCGGGTTTCCCTCTCCGGATGATGAGAGATCATAATCGGAAGGAACCGAGAAACATGATTTGAACGTTGCCAAAACGCTCGAACTGTATCAACATTGATAGTTGGTCTGAGGATGCACAATCAAGACGAGATGTGGCGAGCGCCAGCATCTCTCATGGCGAGGGGACTTCCCTCTGGGAAGCACGCCCGTGAGGAGCGGGTCAGAGACTTTGGAAAGGAGGGAGAGCAGTACCATGAGTGAAGATACCTATCGGGTCAAAGTGGGCTTGGCCGAAATGCTCAAAGGGGGCGTGATCATGGATGTGACCAACGCCGAGCAAGCGCGAATTGCCGAGGACGCGGGCGCGGTCGCCGTCATGGCGCTCGAACGCGTCCCCGCAGACATTCGCGCGCAGGGCGGCGTGGCCCGAATGGCTTCGCCGAAAAAGATTCGCGAGATCATGGATGCCGTCTCCATTCCGGTGATGGCGAAAGTCCGCATCGGTCACTTCGTCGAAGCGCAAGTGCTGGAAGCACTGGGCGTCGATTTCATCGATGAGAGCGAAGTGCTCACGCCAGCGGATGAGGAGCATCACATCGACAAACATCAATTCAAAGTCCCATTCGTATGCGGGGCCCGCGATTTGGGCGAAGCGCTCCGACGCATCGGCGAGGGAGCGGCGATGATTCGCACCAAAGGCGAGGCGGGGTCCGGGAATATCGTCGAGGCTGTTCGTCACTTGCGGAGCGTCATGGGCGCCATCCGGCGACTGACCGTCCTGCCTAAAGAAGAATTGATGGCCGAGAGCAAGCGATTGGGGGCTCCCTATGAGCTGGTGCGCTGGGTCGCCGAGCACGGAAAATTGCCCGTGCCCAACTTCGCGGCTGGAGGTATTGCGACGCCAGCGGATGCGGCGCTCTGCATGCAACTGGGCGCCGAATCGGTATTCGTGGGCTCGGGCATTTTCAAGTCGGAAGACCCGGCGGCGCGAGCGCGAGCTATCGTCAAAGCGACGACGCATTACAACGATCCCAAGATCATCCTCGAGGCCAGCGAGGAACTCGGCGAGGCCATGCCCGGTCTGGACGTGAGCAAGCTGGCCAAGGAAGAGCTCCTTCAGACGCGGGGCTGGTAATCGATGCTGATATTCCCGAGTCACTTGAGATGACACCGATGAGGATTGGCGTACTGGCGATACAAGGCGATTTTGCCGCGCACGGGCGCGTATTGGAACGTCTCGGCGTCCGCTGGTGCGAAGTGCGCTATCCTGAGCAATTGGAGGAGCTCTCGGGGCTCATCATTCCCGGCGGCGAGAGCACCACGATGTTGAAGTTTTTGTTCGATGAAGGATTCATCGAACCACTGAAGCAGTATGCGCGACGAGGAGCCCTGTTGGGGACGTGTGCGGGCGCCATCTTGCTGGCCCGTGAGGTCACCAATCCCCCTCAACCGTCTCTCAACCTCGTGGATATTGCTGTCAAACGAAATGCCTATGGCCGTCAGGTAGATAGTTTCATCGACACGACGATGAGCCCCGCTCTGGGTCCTCCGCCTCTAGAGATGGTCTTCATCCGAGCGCCGATCATCACCGGCGTGGGATCGGGCGTCGAAGTGTTGGCCGAGCACCGAGGCCATCCCGTCCTCGTTCAACAGGGCTCCCATGTGATCGCCACCTTTCATCCAGAGTTGACGTCCGATACGCGCGTGCATGAATTATTCCTCGCGTTGGCTGACCGCCGCTCCGAATAAGACCCAGATGATGAAAAAAGAGAGTCCCTTCCATGCTCGTCACATGAGTCCCCCTCTTGGCGAATCGAGCCCTCCTCACCCCGCCTCGTCAACGATGGCCACGCCCCTCAGTCGGCGATGGACGCACGTTGATCTGCTCATGCTACTCATGGCTCTGATCTGGGGCGTGAACTTCGCCGTCATCAAAATCGCCCTGCGAGAGTTCCATCCCCTCAGCTTCAATGCCATTCGCTTCTTTCTCGCCTCCAGTCTCCTCACCCTCGCCGTGTGGCGGCAAGCGGGCATTCGTCGCTGGAGAACGATCGAGCGCCGCGATCTCCGACACCTCATCGGGTTGGGCATCCTGGCTAACTGTTTCTACCAGATCGCCTTCATTCACGGCATCAATTTGACGCTGGCGGGCAACGCGGCGCTCATCCTCGGCGCGACGCCGGTTCTGACCACTCTGCTCAGTGCCTGGCGCGGACACGAGCAACTGGGACCGCGCTCCATCCTGGGAGTGGCGGCATCCTTCCTGGGCGTGGCGCTCATTGTGGTGAGCACTCACCAGACGATCCGTTTCAGCGGGACGTTCATGGGCGATCTTCTCATCCTGAGCTGCACGGTCCTCTGGTCCATTTATACTGTGGGGCTCCAACCGCTCATTCCCAAATACGGCTATATGGAATGCACGCGGCTGGCTATGATCGCCGGTACTGTCCCCCTGATCGTCTTCTCTCTTCCCTCACTGCTCCGTCAATCGTGGGATCGCGTGGATATCGTGGCCTGGGGAGCTCTGCTGTTCAGCGCCGCCGGAGCCATCGCGCTGTGCTATTCCATCTGGACCTATGGCGTTCGACAGTTGGGGAATACGCGCACAGCCGCTTATGCCAATCTCACCATGCCCTTCGCCCTCCTCGTCGCCTGGATCATGTTAGGGGAGCGGCCAGGTCTCGGCCAACTGGGCGGCCTGCTGGCCATTCTCGGCGGGCTCTATCTGACGCGCACCGATTGGAGGAACAAGCTCCCCGCCGATCCGGCCGCATGATCCTCCTCACCGATGGGCTCGTCTTCCTGCGCACCCTCAGAAGCGGAACTGATAACGCAGGAACACGCTTCGACCGGGTCCATCCATTGCCCATCCAACTCCACGATAATTCCGATCGGTGAGATTCTCCATGTCGATCAGAAGGTGTTGCGATTCGGTCAACCGCACGCCGCCGCGGAGATTGACGATGACATGGCCAGGAATGGCTCTGAACAGAGGGGCTTCCGATCCGCTGGGGCCGAGCACCCGGGTCTGGACTTCGGGCAACGTCTCCCCCGTAGGTCGCAGCACATCGTCAGCGGTCCCCCAATGCCCATCCTCTCCCGGTCCGATGAGTCCGCGAACGCTCGCTCCGTGACGAAAGAATTGAGCGATGCTCTCGAACGAGCGAGCGGCGCCGATGCGCCGATGTCTCAGCGCCAGGGTGGAGAGCCGATTCTGCCGGTCAACGGCGTGGAGATACGGTTCGATCCAGAATCGGCCACCAGAGTCATACCGCACATGAATCCACCCATCTGATGGCGGCGTGCTCCCGGGGACATTGGGTGGCGCTCCCGTCACTCGCTCTTCGGTGCGTACATAGGTGAACAGACCGCGGAGGGACCAATGCCGCGTCAGCCGCACGGTGAGCGTCTGCTCCGCGCCCCAGACGCGCGCATCGCCGAAATTGGTCCGGACGAGGACGGGACTCGAGGTGGCGGCGACGATGACCGTTCCATTGGGATGCTGGGCAACAATGGGCTCGCCGCCGAGCTGAAGACCGACCGCTCCGGGAGGAAGAATGAGCGCCTGCTTTTGAATGAGCCCGGATATCATCGATGAAGACGTCCCCCTCCCACGCGATCCAATCATGGGAGGCTCGAATGCCGATGTCATAGTTCAGGCTCGTTTCCGGGCGGAGTGGCACGACCGGCCGTCCGGTGGAAACGGCTCGGTCATCGGCCGTAGATCCAATCTGGCCGCCCAAGGCGGCGGCTTCCGCCGCCGCCACTTCGAAACCGGAGCCGGTCAGCCCCAGTGTTCCCAGGTCCGTCATATGAGGTGCACGAAATCCCCGACTGATGTGAACGGCCAGGCTCATTCCTGGGGAGAAACGCACCAGCAGGCCAGCGCGACCGGTGAGATCATCGGCGCGGAGCGTCTCGCTGGGCCAAAGGGGTCGTCCCTGGACGACCGACGCATCTTCGGCCCGAGCGCGATAGGAGGCGCCGCTATACCGGAGGGCTCCGATCACTCTCAACCGGCGGTTAAAAAGCTCAACGGCATCTCCAACGGTGAGCCCCCACCGTCGGTAGCGCGCGCGATCGGGAAGACGCGGCCGCCGCGCGGTGATCTCTCCATTGGCTGGGTCGAGGGCATAGGCGGGGGCGCGCACCCGCTCATCATACCACGCTGCTCTCCACCGAAGGTGATGCCCGCGCCAAAGTTTACTGGCCGACACCTGTATCCCATGAACTTGCGTTTGGAGAGTCTCAGCCTCACCACCCACGTGACCCACAAAAAACACTATCCCGCCGAGGGCGAACCACCACGCTCTCATGTAACAATGATTGCGATTTATCGCGCGAGCGGTAGCACGTTACCACGTGGCGGCAGACCACACCGCACCATCAACGCCGGGCTTGAGGATCTCATCTCATCGATGGCGGTAGTCAGAGCACGACGCGGTCGTCGGACGAGCGGAGGTGGAGCAGGATCTCACCTCACCGATGGCAGGAGTCAGAGGGATGGACGAGAGTTCCCGCCTTGCGCCGCCGTCTTACAGTAACTCGATGGTGCCCTCTGCAGAGGACGCCGACATTATTGTACGTCTTTCGAGGTGATATCCAGAGTGATCATGAATCCGTTCGTCCTGCGCGTCTCAAAGGCGTTCGATCCCACCCGATATGCCTGAACCTCATTGGGCATGAGGACGAAGCCCTCATGCCGAGGAACGCCCCAGTAGGCCAGATTCTTGATCACGATCGGCTCATTGGTCATGCTGGGAAAACGTCGGAGCTTGATTTCGGCCGTCTTTCCACCGTCTACGGTCGCATGAGCCACGTCGCGATTGTACTTCCATGTGTCGATCACCCCTTCTGCCGTCGTGAAGGATTTCCACTTCACCGGATAGACATATCCTACGATGGTCACAATCGCATCGCGCTGAACTCGGCTGAGCGATTTATCGAAGATGAGCACGGCCCAATCGGTCTCGCCCATCGAATAGTCGCTCCCCAAGTCACCAGCGATCCAGAATTTCGCGCCATCGAGCTGCACGGACCCGTAGTGTCCTCGATTCACATAGTAGGCCAGGTTGAACCGGCAGAAATGTTCGAGATCATGACCACTTCGATGTGCACTATGGCCAGCGGGCTCGGAATTGAAATAGCACTGACAAAACATGGGACAACTACAAGCCTCGATGACTGTCGCGTTGAACGCCCAATGGGGTTGCTCGACGTTCCCCTGCCGGGTGGTCGCTGCGCCGCCACTGACCAGAATCACCAGGAGACTGATCAACACACCTGATATTGCCAACACTCGTCCTTTCTTCATCATACCTCCTGTCTGAGAGATGATTCATTGTGTGATGTCCTCATGCCGGGAAGCCGAATTGATGAGCTAGCGGTCAGGGGGAGAAAGGACCCTCAGGCGAAGGGGCGCCAGCTCCGGATCTCCGCATCCATGATCAGATCAATATCAGTTCCTGGAATCAAGACGCCACCAGTATATCACACTCTGGAAGATGAAAGAATCCCTATCAACGGCGAGCGCACCGAGCGAGATGAGGGCGGCGGGTATGAGCCGCGAGATCCCGAACGCGTCATGAGCACGAGAGGACCTCGCCCCGGGCGGCGAGCCATCGAGTCGAGTCCCGGGATTCATCTCTGGAGTTTCCGAAGTTCGCCAGCCTCTCCATGGCTGCTCGATCAGTTGCCGAGTGTTCGGGAGTGAGGTGCTGGCACTTCCCGGAGGATGGTGGTTGAAAAAGAAAACCACCCGCGCTCGCGAAGACGACCTCGGTTCTGAAAGATCCCTCAACAGCTGAACCGAAAGAGCGGTAGAATGTTTGGTGATGTGTGCAGAGAGGTCCCTCGCAAGGCTGAGCGGCCGCACTTTGACGAACTCCTCTCAGAATACCGAGAGGTCAACCGAAATAACGTTTGATGGGTGACGATGCGCTCCCAGAGACTTCGTAAAGTCAACAGTAGATCTGCGGATGCGCGAGTTCGGGAAACAAAGGAGGGGAATGAGTGTGGAGAGAAACTGTGTGGGGGATAAACCTCATCAGTCTCGGTTGTCCATTTAGGGGATCTTTGAATGATGATGCCTTCATCAGAGTGACGACGAACGGGACAAACGCCGTTTAATGATCCTCAAAACATGACCATCCCGCCATCCACGTTGATGGCTTGCCCGTTGATGCCTTGGGCGATGTCGCTGGCCAGGAGGACGGCGACGGCGGCGACTTCCTCCGGCGTGATCAGCCGATTCTGAGGACTCATCTTCTCCAACGTCCGACGAGCATCCTCCTCCGACATCCCCGTGCGCGCTGCGATATTGGCGATGCTGGCGTCGGTCATGGGCGTGTCCACGAATCCCGGACAGATGGCATTCACAGTGATATGATAACCGGCCAGTTCCAAGGCCAGCGCCCGCGTCAGCCCCAATACCCCGTGCTTGGCGGCCGTGTAGGCGGCGATGTACCGTCCTCCAACCTTGGAAGCGACCGAGGCGATGTTGATGATGCGCCCCCGCCGACGTTCGACCATTCCGGCAACGAAAGCCTTGGTCACGTAATACACGCTGGTCAAGTTCACGGCCAGCATCTCGTGCCATAACTCATCAGGATGGGTGAGGAACTTGTGGCTCTCGCCCCGACCGGCGTTATTGACCAGAATGTCAATAGGGCCGAATTCATCGTTCACTTTCTCGGCCATCTGCCGAACGCGCTCCGGATCGGTGACATCGCACGTTACGGCCAACGCCCGCCGGCCGCCCTTCCGAATCGCTTCGGCCACCGCCTCGATATCCCCCGACGAACGAGCACAGACGGCGACATCGGCGCCCGCCTCGGCCAGCGCCAGCGCGATCGCTCGCCCGATGCCTCGACCGGCGCCGGTTACGAGCGCTCTCTTGCCACTCAGATCGATCGATGGATTCATTTCATATTGCCTCTGATGCCCGGTAATCTCCCATGAGTATGCTCATTGCGCACCGCAGATGCTAACACGTCAACCACGGGCACGACGCGGCGGAACGGAACCTTTGCGCACTGCAGATTCCAACACCTCAGCCACCCAAGCATTCAAACTCTTATTGGCCATGCGTGCCGCCAGGTAGATCTGCCGGTGGAGGTCAGGATCGATGCGGATGGTGAATTTTCCTGAAAATGGTCTCTCGGGTTCCTCATTCCGCTCTCGACAGAACGCTAAATAATCCTCGATGGATTCCCTAAATGCCTTCTGCAACTCCTTCACCGATCGCCCTTCAAACGTAATGACATCACGAACATTAATAACCTCACCGTGGAAGACCCCCGCTTGGTCATCAAAGTCCACTTTACCAATATAGCCTTTGTACTCCATCATGGCGTTATTCCCGCTTCTTTCAAAAATCTCCGAACGGACTTAACTATGCCTTTACCGACTTCCTTCCGAGAAGGTGGCCGATGAAACACGGCCCGAACACCTCTCAAAGCTACGCGAACGCGTGACCCTCTCCCCTCGGAAATTTCCGCGCCCAATGCTCCCAGTAGCGCTTCGATATCCTTCCAAGCAATATCTCCTCTACTCGGCGTCTCGAAGACCGCCTCAAGCGTTCTTCGATGCTTCTTCCTCACAGTGTCATGGTATCACTTCGTGATATCAGTGACAAGATACACGCTCCGTCTGACGGCCAGGCGCACTAATAAGCGAGCAGATACCGCGCCGCTTCCAGGATCTTGTCCACCGTAGGAATCATGGCCATCTCCAGCGTGGGACTGAACGGTGAAGGTACATCCAGCGAGGCCACGCGCATTATCGGGCCATCCAGATACTCGAACGCTTCGTGCGAAATCAATGCCGCCACTTCGGCACCGAATCCGGCCGTGAGGTTCGCCTCGTGAACGATGAGCACCTTATTGGTTTTCTTCACGCTGTCCAGGATGGTCTGCTTATCCAGCGGAACCAGCGAACGCAGGTCGACCACTTCCACCGAGGCGCCCTCGCGCTCCAGTTGCCGAGCGGCCGCCACACAGAGATGAACGGTGGCTCCATAGCTGATGATCGACAAATCCTGCCCAATGGTGCGCAGCGCCGCCAATCCGATGGGAACGACGTATTCGCCTTCGGGAACCTCCTCCCGATAGTGCCGGTAGAGAAACTTGTTCTCCAGATAGATGACCGGATTATTGTCCCGGATGGCGGCAATGAGCAATCCCTTGGCGTCCTTGGCCGTGGCCGGCAAGACCACCTTCAGTCCCGGCGCGTGAGCGAACCACGCTTCCGGGTTTTGCGAATGATAGGGGCCGGCATGCACGCCGCCGCCACACGGTCCGCGAAACACTACCGGCATGGGAATACCCCACCGGTAGTAGCACTTCCCGGCATAGTTCACAATTTGATCGAATGCGCAACTGATGAAATCGATGAACTGGAACTCGACCACGGGCCGAAACCCAACGGTGGCGGCGGCACAGGCGGCGCCCGTGAACCCGGACTCGGAAATCGGCGTATCGATGACCCGCTCGGGCCCGAACTCTTCCAGGAAACCCTGCGTGACCTTGAATGCCCCACCGAACACGCCGATATCTTCCCCTAAGATGAACACACTGGGATCGCGTCGCATCTCGTACCGCAGCGCGTCGCTGATGGCCTGAAGATAGGTCATTCGTGCCATCTATGCATGCCCTCCTACTGACGTTTCTGAAGTCAGCGTGTCTCGTTCCTGGAGAAGGCGTTGTGCGTCGCTCTCCAGAACGAGCCGCAAATCCCCGCGCGACCCGGCCAGCCACAGCTCGTCGACCACGCAGAGGTCGGCGCGACCGGCGGCCAAGATGGTATTGATCTGACTGGACGTGATGATATGGCCAGCCACCATGGTCCGAATCCCGGCCTCATTCCGCACCCGATCGCTGGACGACGCCAGGAAACTGCGATGATAGACGGGCCGGGCCGCGGGCGTCGTCTGACCGGCCAGGATCTCCACCAGATCACACCCCTGCTCCTTGAGTGCCCGCGCCACGGCCACCGCCTCATCCACCTCGAACCCCCCAGCCACCCAATCGGTCACCGAGAGCGCCACCACCAGCGGCTTCTCCTCCGGCCAGACGGCGCGCACCGCCACAAACACTTCCAGGGGAAAGCGCAGCCGATTCTCCAACCCTCCCCCATATTCGTCACGGCGCACATTGGTCAGCGGCGAGAGAAAACTGGCCAGCAAATACCCATGCGCCATGATGATCTCCAGGGCATCGAACCCCGCCTCATCGGCCCACCGGGCTGCCGCCACGAACGCCTCCCGCACGCGGTCCATGTCGTCGCGATCCATCTCCCTGGGCACCGGACTCTGTGGCGTATAGGGAATCGGCGACGCCGAGAGCAGCGGCCACCCACCCTCCCGGAGCGGCCGATCCAGGCCCGCCGATCGCGACCGCGTGGCCCCGCGCCGCCCAGCATGATTCAAGCGCATCATGACCTTGGCCCCCGAGCACGCGTGCACCAGATCCACCAGACGCTTCCACCCCCTCACGTGCTCCGGCCGATAAAGCCCCAGACTTCCCGGCGTGATGCGCCCATCGGCCGACACGGCGGTCAACTCGGTCAACACCAGACCCGGACCACTCATGCCGAGACGAACCAGCTGACGGACGTGCCCCTCATCGGGCATCCCCTCATCGGCCCCCTCCCGCGGCATCGGCGAGACGACCACCCGATTGCTCAGCCGCATCCCCCGCACCCGCAACGGCGCAAACAACGGCGGCGGCGCCATCATCACCGACGGCGGCGCATCCACCTCCTCGGCCACCTGACCGGCAAACCAACGATCCACAGCGCTCACCAGGCGGGCATCCCGCAACTTCAGATCATCGTAATCAATGCGCCCACTCCGGGTCAGCAGATTGAAAACGAATTGCTCCGGCTCGAAACTGGCGTACCGCTTGACGTGCTCAAAGTAGGTGGCACTCTCCCGCGCCGCCGCCTGAAACGCCTCCACCGGCGGCCGCCGCTCCATCTCAAAATCGGCCAGCGCCGCCTCGATGTCCTCCCCGTGCACCTCAAAGGCATTGGCCAACGCAATGGCATCCTCCATGGCCAGCTTCGTCCCCGAGCCAATGGAAAAATGCGCCGTGTGCGCCGAATCGCCCAGCAGGACGATGTTCCCATGTCGCCACGTCTTGTTCTTCACGGTGACAAAACTGATCCACATCGAGCGATTCGACAGCACACTCTCCCCCCGCAACTCCTCGGCAAACAGCCGATTGCAGTAGGCGATGCTCTCCTCCTCGCTCGCCTGATCCAATCCGGCCCGCCGCCAGGTCTCCTCATCACACTCCACAATGAACGTGCTCGTGTAGCCGTCGAACGGATAGGAATGCACGGTGAACAAACCATGCTCGTTCTCCTTGAAAATGAAAGTGAAACAATCCAGCACCCGATGAGTGCCAAACCAGATGTACTTGCTCCGGTGCACGTCCAGCGTCGGCCGGAATACATCGGCGTAGGTCTTCCGGGTGATGCTGTTGACCCCATCGGCGGCGATGATCAAATCATAGTCGACAAACGCCGACGGATCGTCCACCTCGGTGAAAAATTTCATGTTCACCCCCAACTCCTCGCAACGCTTCTGCAGAATCTGGAGCAGCAACTTGCGCGAAATGCCCGCATAAACGTGACCCTCACAGCGCACCCGCTCGCCGTGATAGTGGACATCAATGGCATCCCAGATGACGAAATTATCGGTGATGTCTTTGTACGTCTTGTAATCGGCCTCGCGGAACGCCGTCAGCGTGCGGTCAGAAAACACGACCCCCCACCCATAGGTGGCGTCCGGAGGATTGCGCTCGATGACCGTGATCTCGTGGGCCGGATGGGCCTTCTTCATCAGCAGACTGCAATAGAGGCCCGCCGGACCCCCTCCAAGAACGATGATCTTCATGAAACTCCCTCCAACATGAGAAAATCGAAGATGATGACGTCACCGCTCATCATCTCTGGTGCGTCGTCGGTCGCCCTGAACGCCGGGCAGCAGACGATGCGCTCATCAATGCCTTTTCGGTCCGACCTTCGGCTCATGCGATGATATCGGCCAGTCGATCGAGTTGATCGAGGTCCGCGACGGTGGGAAACAGGATCAACTCGTCGCAGCCTTCTTCTTCATATCCGCGAATGTACTGAGCGATGGCCTGAGGCGTGGTCAACAGGCCGGCAGCAATCTTCTCGGCAAACGGTCCCGTGAACGCATAGTAGTCCCGGAGATAATCGGCACCCGCCTCGGCCCCCTCGCCCAAAGCGAAATACCCCTGACCCCAGAGCTGAGGCCGCCCGGGACGCCCGGCATCGGCCCAGGCCGCCAGCACGCGATGAGCGGCGCGAGCGAACGCTTTGGGCGGCCCACCCCCATGAACGTAGCCATCGGCGTAGCGCGCCACCCGCGCGTAGGTGATGTCGCTGAATCCCCCCACCAGCACCTCCGGACCGCCCGAGCGCACCGGTCGCGGGCCAACGGTGCCTTCCTCCCAGTAGGACCGCAACGCCGCCAATTGCTCCGACAGACGCTGCCCCCGCGTCTTCATCTCCACGCCCGCCACGGCATAATCATCCTCGCGCGCCCCCACGGCCACGCCCAACACCAATCTCCCTCCCGAGAGAGCATCCAACGACGCCGCCTGCTTGGCCAATAGCGCCGTGTTGCGCAGCGGCGCGATGATGATGGTCGTGGCCAATCGTACCCGATGGGTCACACCGGCGGCCACCGCCAGGGCCGTCATCGGCTCGTAACAATCGTACACCAGTCGATCGAGGACGCCGAGACTGGAGAACGGCCCGGCATCGGCCCGTCGGGCCCACTCGATGATCAGATCCCCGGCCGTGCCGGGAATCGTCGCGGGGAGTCCAATTCCAACTCGCATGGCATATTCCTCCTCGAAGAAATCAATACATAGCCAGCCGCACCATGGGCTCATGGATGAGCTGACGATCAGAAATGCCCGCCGCCGGTCGGTCTCTCTTGAGTAGCCGTCAGCGATGGAATGGCGGGATTCTCGATGGGCTCGTAGAGGTTCTTTCGATCTTCCGGTCGGGGATCGTGCGGCGAGGGGGCGAAGAGTCGATCAGTGACTGTCTCCGGCTTGGGATAGGGTAACGATTCGGCATACGCGATAGCCGCATCCACCCGCCGGACGGCTTCCTCATCGAGGCGGTTGATCTCCTCGGCCTCGATCCTGGCTCGATCCAGCAACCAGCGATGGTACATGACGAGCGGATCGCGCTCCTCCCAGAAGGCGCGAAGCTCGTCGGGCACGTAGGAGCAGTCATCATGCTCTCCATGCCCTCGCTGGCGGAACGTCTTGAACTCGATGAGCGCCGGCCCTTTCCCGCTGCGGGCATGCTCGATACCGCGCCGCGCCGTCTCGATGACCGTGAACAGGTCGTTTCCGAACGCCATCTCAGCATAGACATTGAACGCCGGCGCGCGATCGACCACGTTCTTGACCGGCATCTGCTTCTCCGGGGGCGTGGAGTAAGCGAACTGATTCACCTCACAGATGATGACCAGAGGAAGTTTGTGGATGGAGGCGAAATTGAGCCCCTCATAGAAATCGCCCGGACTGGTCGCCCCATCGCCGGTGAACGCCAGGTAGATGTTAGGTTGCCGTCGCATCTTGAAGGCCAGCGCATATCCCGCACCAGCAGGAATCCAGGAGCCCATCGCCCCGTTGTGATACGGGGCGAGACCGTAGTTCTCCAAATCGGCCAGGAAGAGCCCCAGTTCGCGCCCATGCGCTGGTGCCTGATCCTTACCCATCCACCGGGCCATGACATGTTCCGGTTGAACGCCGACGTAAAACCAGGCGGAGAGGTTACGCGCGACGGTGGAGAAAATATCGCCTTTCTGGAGCAGACTGGCACAACCCACCGAGGTCGCTTCCTGCCCCATCCCCAGATAGACGGCGCCCAGGATCTTTCCCTGACGGTAGAGCGTGGCCAACCGCTCCTCGAATGTCCGGGCCAATCGCATGGCCCAATAGAATTTCAATAATTGCTCCTTATTGTACGGCAATTGATTGGGATCGGCTTGAATCTCTTTGGGAAAATCGGGAAGCGAAATTTTTTGTGTGGCTTCAACCATAGTACTTCTCTTCTCCCTCCATGGGTCTAAACGGCGCCTAACAGGATTCCCGGCGCCCCTTCATATTTGCCATTCGTGGTGGACATGTCGCTTCCATCACGCTCGCCGGGAAATAGTACACGTTCGGCGAACGTCTCGTAAACCCTGTCTTCTTACAGCATGTTCGCCGGATGAGTGGCGATGTGACAGCCCCAGACGCTCGCTCCAGCGGAACCACCACTCCACCGATCGCCAGCGGGCCAGAGATCGACAGCGAGGGGATTTCTTCTCCCGTGGAAGACACGCCAGCCATCACTCTCTACGCTATGCGGAAGAGGACGCCGAGCGAGGAGGAGAATCCGAGGGGAATGGTCCCATCGCCGCACCAGACATCAATAACTCACCTCGGGAGGGAAGGCGAAGCGTTCGAAGACGGACCAGGGCACACCAGCGGCGACGGCGCGGCGCGTTCCCGGATTCTCCGTCAACGCCCACACGAGGAACTGGCGGCGAATCTCATTGCGCTCCCGAAAATCGTTCACGTCCGGAGACCACCGATGACAAGATTCGATGATGCCGGCGATCTCATCGGCTGCGCACTGGACTAAGCGGTCGAGGAACGGGATATCGGCCTGGCTCAATTGGCCGTGGAAGACGCCCGCTCCACATCCATTGTCGCCAAACAGCCGCACTCCGGCCAGAGGCGCGTTAAGTTCCGCGTAAGAACGACCATGATCTTGACACACGGCCTCGATCGACCGGCGGAACCGCTCAACAATATGGCCCTCCAAGCGCCGAGTCGTTCGCCACATATCCATCAAACAATAGAGGCGCCGCTCCTGGGTGGGCTCGGTAATCTCTTGACCGATGACGATGACGAATCCTGGTACGCGCGGATTATGTGGATGGATGACGGTGTCGAAATGACGAACCAGACGCACTCCGTCCGGATCGTCATGCCGTATGTGCATCACGGTGAGACCCGCTTTCTCCAGGACCTCACCGCGCGAACACCATATGCGGGCATCGTAGTTCGGCCCACGCCATTCTGCCATCGGCTCCATCGACTCCTCCCCGTTCAATCGCTCGTAGAGAGCCAAGAAACGCTCACCATAGGTTTCTGGTGGATACGTCAACACGTCGCTCATGCTCCCAATATCACATCAGGTCAATCGTCGGGCACATCCCCTGAACGATCAACTGAAAAACTCGGCTTCCTCATCAATCCCCGCGAGAAAGATCGCAGAAGCTCCGGCGAAGTCGAAGCATCTTCACACCCTCGCCCGGCGATGGTCAGGCACGATGTTTGGCGTCCCTATGGTGATGATCGCTTGCGATGTCCATTCGATGATTCTGAGTCATCGAGTTTCAATAACGAGAAAACGGCCGACTTGATGACCGGCCAGGTCACGGCCTGTGGCGCATTGTATTCATGGTGAGCAGCTCGATCGACGATGATGAGCCGTACGGTGTCGCCACTTTTTCTGGCGGCTTCGGCATATGCTCGACCGTATTCGGGCGGGACGGCTCGATCGTACTTCCCGGTAATGAGGATCTGAGGCACGCCGAGCGGCAGGAGTTCGATGGGCGAAGCGTGCCGGTAGCGATCGGGCACCTCATCGGGAGAGCCTCCGAGGAGTTTCGTCACCACGCGATCGCCACAGACCGATCGCGCGTGCTGCATGAATCGCCTCAGGTCGCCGGGACCGCCGAGGGCGACCACTCCCTGAACCGGGAGTGGCCGAGGCGTATAGAGTGCGCTCGTCCGCGGCAACCGATGGCGGGCCGCGACCCACAGGGCCAGATGTCCACCCGACGAATGACCGATGACCACCACGCGATGAAGGTCGAGATGGTACCTCCCGGCAATCGAGCGAAGATGATCAGTCGCCCGCGCCACATCCTGGAACGTCCCCGGCCATCCTCCTCCGGGATCGTCCAGGCGGCGATACTCGATATTCCAGGTGGCAATGCCCGCATCGCGAAGTGCGTCGGCGAGAGCGGCTGTATTCCGCACATCGGCGAATCGAGACAGCCAGCACCCTCCATGGATGACGATGGCGACCGGATGCGGTCCCGAACCTTTGGGCAGCCGTAAATCGCCGAATTGAAGTGACCCGCGTCCATAAAAGAGGCGATGGTCGGGCGGCTTGCTGGGAAGCGCATTGATGTCCGCCGGGGTGAGAAACCGGCGCTGCGCCGGACGCTCCCAGCCGTAGCCCGACAAGAGCGCCATCCCTATAAAGAGAAGCATCCACCCCCGGCGCTTCATCTTTTGAGGCTTCGCGGGAAGCGGATTCGCATTCAGACCATACATTGCCATCACCATGGAGCGCACCGACGAATCCTCAATGCCATTTCTCGGAGCGCCTTCATCGTCCCTTGAAGGAGTCGCTTCATCGACCTCCCTTCTCCGCCGCGGATCGCCTCTCGGACTGAGCACGCGTCCCGCCCTGATGGGTCGTACGTCAAGCGGTCACTCCGAGAGAGCGCGCGTCTATTTCGGTGGCGATAACTCGGCCAGTCGCTTCAACGCTTCGAGCGATTCCCGGGACCAGCCGCCATGAATCTCGCGGACGATCCCATGCTCATCGATGATGAATGAAAGCGGAATGAACACTTCATCGGTCGCATAGATGTGACGGATGGCACTACTGGCCGCCAGATAAACCGGATAGTGGATGCCTCGTTGCTTGAGAAATCTCTTCACCACCTCGGGTCCGGCCGTATCCAAGCTGAGACCGATGATCTCCATATTGTGTGCCCGAAAGCGCGCCGAGAGGCGCTGGAGTTCGGGCATCTCCGTCGCACAGGGAATGCAGTACGTCGCCCACAGATTAATGAGATAACGATGTCCTGAAGTGAGGAGATCCCGCAATCGTTTCGATTCGTTGTTCAGGGACGAAATGGCGAGATCGGGAAATGGCGCTCCGATCCTCACCTTCAATTTGCTCAGGAATACGTCTCGCTCGGGGAGTGGATCGGGGAGATGGAATCGCGATTCGGTGAGGCGTTCATACGTCTGATGTCCCTCGACGATTCGAATGGATAGTCCCGCCGGAATGCGCTCGAAGCGCTGTGTCCGTCCCGATGGCCAGATCACCTCGACCCACTCGGCTCGCGCGTCACGACCCAGTCCGAATATCAGCCGTGGATCGTGTTGAGCGAGATATCCGGCACCGCCCGACTTCACCTTGGTGAGAATCCCTGCCGAGGTTTTGACGCGCACGATGGCCCCATAGGCGTCCTTCCCGCTCTCCGTGCCCTGGAGCGAGATGCGGAGGAAGGCATTCTCCTGACCCACGTTGTTTCGGAACAAGAGATGACTCGTCCCTTGAATCGTGGTGAGGAAGACATCGAGATCGCCATCATTATCGAAGTCGGCGAAGACGGCCCCACGCCCGTCGGTGATGGAATCGATGCCCGAAACTCCCGAGATGTCCAGGAACGCTTTCGTTCCGAGATTGAGGTACAAGCCATCTCGTTCGTACCCGCTGAACGAGAAGCCCTCCTGAAAGATCTTGCGCATATGCTCGTTCTGATACTGCTCATTGCCGGCCTTTTCCACGCCCGCTTTGGACGCCACCACGTGGCGCCAGAAGAACGATCAGGTATCCTTCATCGACTTCCCCGAGATGAATCCATTGGGCGTGTAGATATCTTCCCACCCATCGTTATCGAAATCGATGAATCCACCGCCCCAGGCCCAACCACCGGGGAAGCCCCCTGCCGCCGCTGTCACATTCTTGAACGTTCCCTGGCCCGAGTTCTCGTAGAGGCTACTGCCGGACGCGAGCTTGGCGAGCACGTTGTCTCCTCGGTGCGATGTGGGGAACAGGCGATGGAGAATCCGTTGACCCGCCGTCGACGACATATTGGTGACGAACAGATCCAGATCGCCGTCATTATCATAGTCGCCGAACGAGACGCCCATCCCATTCCCCGGATCGAGCACGCCACGCGCTCTGGCTCGATCGACAAAGTGGTCGCCCATGTTGATGTACAATCCGTTCTCGCCGAAATCATTAGCCACGTAGAGATCCTGATCGCCGTCGCCATCGACATCCACGAATTGCGCCGCATAACTCCACCGCGTATCGGCAACGCCGAGTGCTCGCGCCATTTCTTTGAAGCGACCGCCCCCTTGATTGACGAAGAGCAAATTCGGCGTCCCATTGGTCGCCCGATACCAGGAATTGGGCATCACCTGTCCGTATCGATTGTAAGAGGTGACGTAGATGTCCGGACGCCCATCGCCATTGACATCTCCGGCCACAGCACTGAACCCGATGGCCGGAACGGCGACGCCCGACTCCAATGAAATATCGAGAAAAGCGAGATCTCCATCGGGGATGAGCCGATTCTCCAACAGCATCTGATTCCCTACTGCCGAGATGAACAGATCGGGATCGCCATCGTTATCATAATCGAGAAACAGTGGTGCCACGCCTTCTTCCGGCAGGTAGGTGACGCCCACGTCGGCCGGAGCTTCGTGGAAACGCCCATTTCCGTCATTGAGGTAGAGGTGATTCTCCATGGCGCCGGTGGCGAACACGTCGATATCTCCATCCAGGTCCACGTCAGCAGCGGCCGCGCCATGCCACACGAATCCCTCGTTGCCCGGCGATCCATAGGCGGGAATCCTCAGCGACACCCCTGCCGGCACGCTGACCTCGGAGAAAAGATCTCGAGTCGCGACGAGCGAGCTGATCTGTTTCACCACGAACTCCGTCATCACCCAGGTCCGACTCCCGACGTTCGCCCCTCGGCCGGATCGATGAGCCCCGATCGTAGCATAACCGCGGACCCACTCGCGATGACCCTGCCGGTCCCTCCCGACGACGAAGAAGAAGACGCGCGCTCGCCCCACCCGCGGCGTCTCAAAACGCGCCATTTTCACCTTGAACCGCACATCCTCGATCGTCGAGAAATGGTCGAGAAAAGCCATCCAATCTCTGAGGAAGACTTGACGCGAAAGCCGGCGAGGGTCCTTTTGAACGACCCAGCCATGGGATCGAATCCACTTGACGTCGGAGCGGAGGGGCGTGGCTCGCGTCGGCAGAGGAATCGCCCGCAGCGAATCGGCGAAGAACGTCGAGATGCGCGCCACGTCTCGCTGACGGACGGCGACGGAGAAGTCCAGTAGATCATCGGCGAGCGATTCGGATAACTCCTCCACCGTATCCAGAGCCTTTCGGTCGAAGCGCGTCTGAGATACTCCGACGACGGCTCCCGCCATGAAAACGATGAGTCCAATGAGAACCAGTGACGTCGCTTCCCTCATAGACTGAACGGTCTCCTCTTCCCCATGAAGACTATGCTGCTCGATGAGGAACCGTCAAGGGAAAGGCGATCCATCAGACAAGAAATGTCGTTGATCTGGCTCACCGCTCCCCTCTTCCATCCCATCGCGGGGCCACCAGTCGCCGGCGACCATCATCGGAGAGCGGCACTCCCGGCTCATCCAGATCGACGCGATCCCACAACTTGCACGTCACCGGTTTATGCATCTGATCGAGACCCTCACAATAGTTGGTGAACGTGCACCGACGAATCTCATTGCCCCGGCCCAGGCGCATCTTCAAAAACCAATCGGGATCAGCCAGCGTCTGTCGCGCCGCGCCAATGATGTCGGCCTCCCCTCGCCGCAAGATCCCTTCGGCCTGATCAAAAGTGCAAATGCCGCCCGACGTCACCACCGGCGTTGTGTAGCCGGCGGCATTCACCGCTCGCTTGATGGCGGCGGCTAACGGCACGTTGCGCCCGAACGGACCTCGCTCATCGGAGAGGACCGTGGGCATGCATTCGTATCCGCTCCGTCCCGTATAGGGATAGACGGCTTGGCCCACCTTCGGCTGCTTGGCGTCTTCGAACTTTCCGCCCTTGGTGACGGAGAGGTAATCGAATCCAGCCCGGGCAAACTCTACGCCGAAATAGACGGCATCGTCCAATCGACTCCCTCCTTCAATCACCTCATCGCCGAGGAAGCGCACGCCCACGACATAATCTGATCCCACCCGCTCGCGCACCGCATGATAGACCTCCAGCGGCAGTCGAATGCGATGTGCACGCGGTCCCCCATAGCCATCGGTGCGCGTATTGAGCGCACTCAAGAAGCCCGCCATAGTGTAGGCATGGGCATAGTGCAACTCGACGCCGTCGAAACCCGCTTCCCGCGCCCGCCAGGCCGCGGCGGCGAAAATCTCCGGCAGCACTTTGGGGAGATCGCGAATATGTGGAAGGTGCACATCGGTCACCCGCTCGCGATAGCCGTAGCGCAACGTCTCCAGTTCCCGTTCATCCAACACGCGATCGTGCACCTCGTCGGCGGCCAGTTTGAGGAAGGCGCGCACCTCAGCGTCATCGACGTTCAACCACCGTTCATCCCCGGTGAGCTCAACCAGCGCCCGGCGATGCCGCTCGTTCACGGTGAAGAATCGCTCGAAGTATTTTTCCTTGGACACGCGTCGCTTCACGGTGAGAAAGTCGATGAGTTGAATGAACAGGCGCGTGTGCCCGTCGCTCTGCCGCCGCACGGTCTCGACCAGTTGACGCAATCCCGGGATGAACCGATCGTGCCCGATGCGCAACAGCGGTCCACTTTTGATATCGCGCACGCCGGTGGCTTCCACGACGATGGCCCCCGGTCGCCCGGCAGCGAATCGCGCATACCAATCGAGGATGTTCCGGGTCACATACCCTTCTTCAGTGGCTCGCCAGGGCACCATGGCCGGCACCCACGTACGACTCTCCAGCCAGATCGGACCAATCCGGATGGGCGTGAAGAGGAGAGCGCGCTCGGCCTCCTGGCGCGTCGGCCAACGGGCCTGTGGAAGTCTATGTCGAATGGGATTCTCAGGATGCCACATCGCCGAGATCAAAGCGTAACCCGGAAGAGGAGACCTGGGAAGGGCAGACCGTCAAACATGACCAAGGGGACGCGAGCATGCTCGTCAACTGCTCTGACCGATCAGCTCGTGAAGAAATCCCACCACCCATAAGAGAGAACGAGGAGGACGAAAACGGGGATGACATAGCGAATCCAAACGATCCACCATTCGGGAACCGGGGCCGAGGAATTCTTCTTCACCTCAGCTAATGCCGTACTCCGGGAAACGCACCATCCCAATCCCAACAGAGCCATGGCATTACCGAATGGAAACAGGGTCGTCACCCAGAGGAGATCGTTGAACTGAACGATCTCGGGCGAAAACAGCGACGGGATCGCCGCCACCAGGAGTCCCAGCGCGATGAGGGGAAGCGCTCGACGGCGCGACCAGTTCCAGTAGTATCGACAAGCATCGTACAACACTTCAAAGCTGTTGATGAGCGAGGTGAATCCGGCCACGAAAACGGCGAGGAAAAATAATACGCCCACGCCCCATCCCATGGGCATCTCGCTGAACACGCGGGGCAAGGTCACGAACGTGAGTCCCGGTCCACTCTCCGGATTGAATCCGTAAGCGAAGACGGCGGGGAAGATGGCCACGCCGGCCAGAACGCCAGCCAGAGTATCTCCCAAAGCCGTCTTGGCCGCCGTCCAGGGTATATCTTCGCTCTCGGCGAGGTAGCTCCCATAAAGGAGCAATCCATGCCCGCCCAGCGCCAGAGAGAAGAACGCCTGACCCAATGCCGCCAGGATCACCTGGGGACGCAACTTGGACACATCGGGGATGAGAAGGAAGGCCAATCCTTCGGACGATCCGGACAACGTCAAGCTCCGCACCATGATGGGGATGAAACAGAGAAACAAGAGCGGCACCAACACGCGATTCAACCACTCGATGCCTTTCTGCACCCCTCGAGCGACTACCACGCCCTCAAGCACAGCGACCAGCGCGGCGATGCCCAGCGAGAGCCAATGAAATCCCTGGAAGTGCGCCTGAAAGTAGGCTCCTGTGTCCGTCCCGAAATACGTCCGCCCGATGCTCGCCCCGAGATAAAAGAACGTCCATCCCACCACGACGAGATAGAATCCCGACGCCATCAGCAGCGTGAAACAGAGAAGGCCGCCGATGAAGCGACCCCGAGGCATGCCAATCTTTTGATAGGCTCCCGCCGGCCCCTCTCGTGCATACCGTCCCAGCGTCAGTTCGGCCATGATAGCCGGGACGCCCACCAATCCCACGATGGCCAGATAGATGATCAAGAATGCCCCGCCCCCGAAGAGCCCCGCCATGTAGGGGAATCGCCAGATATTCCCCAAGCCGATGGCCAGCCCAATGAGTGCCATCAGCGAACCGAATCGCGTTCTGAACGTCTCACGCATGAGCGAGAAGAAGGGCGGCGTTCAGCGTGGCGAGAGGCATCGCACTGGCACCGCTGAGGTCAGGATTCCCCTGACTGAAGCCAGGCGCGGAGATGCTCATATAATGGTGGAGGGAACGGTCGCGCGCGAAAGGTCTTCTGATCAATGCACACTACCGTCATCCGCCCTTCGGCGAGGAGATCAGTCTCCTGATGATGGGAAAACCGGAATGCATAGGTGGCGCTCCTGGAAGTCAACTTGATGACCTGAAAGCGAATATCGATCAGATCACCCCAGCGAATGGGGCGAATATAGCGACACCGGGCCTCGACGCGCGGAAGCCAGATCCCCTGTTCATCGAGAAGCTGGCGAACATCTTCACCGAGCAGTTGATAGAACGCAAATTCGACGGTCTCGAAATATTCGAAGAAGCGAGAGAAGTAAACGATTCCTGCCGGATCGGCGTCCGACCACGGCACGCGATAGGTGAAGGAGAAACTCTTTTCCTCCATCCCGGTCTTGATCCCCCTTCCGGTCGGGCGCCAGGGTTCTTCCAGGAGAAGGATTGGAAGTAGAGGGGCTTTGAGGAAGTTGGAACGGCAGGCCCTGGCGCCCGACCGGAGGGGGGATTGTATCCGATCTCGGCATCGCTGCCAAGAGTGAGTGGAGAGCCATCGCCTCTCCACTCACCACTCGGGCGCGTTCAGAAGCGGAATCGCACGCCAATCTGAGCCGTACGCGGCGGCGTGATGATGTTGATGGGCGTGCCGAACCGCTCGGGATCATCGATGTTGTCGAAGAAGTTCTGGCCGAAGTTCGCCGCATCGGTCAGATTGAACACCTCGAACATAACCTCGAACTGAGCCTCCGGACCCCATCGCTCGATGCGGAACAGCTTGGAGATGCGCAGATCCAGACTGTACGTGGGATCGCCGCGCAACGACCCGCGCGGGGCCGAGCGATCGCCCTCGAAGGAATTGAACGTGCGCGAGCCGCCAGGCCCATTGGTGATGGCGCCAAACACGGTGGGCACACCATCCCCGTTCAAATCGCCGTTGGTGCCCGGCGTATAGGGTCGCGCCGATGCGCCGGTGAAGATCGTCGAGAGCTGCACGTCGCCCGGCAGGAGCACGATGCTGGAGAAGACTACCCGATGACGCTCATCCAACTCCGTGGGCCCGAACTCATCGGGCGCATTGGGATGGAGCTGATCGAGCACGACGAACGTGAACTGGTTGGTGTCCGTCTCCGCTTTGGAAAGCGTGTAGCTGCCGAAGACCTGCCAACGATTGGCGAACCGGCGGCGCACCGAGAAGATCAATCCTTTGTAATCGTTCCGGCCCGTGGTATCCTCAAGGAAGATCTGCCGGGGGATGCCGACCAGGGGGAACTCGCCCGCTTGTGGGAAATTGACTTCAGTGCAGTCGGGATTGAGACAGAAATTCAAGTTGCGCCCCTGAGTGAGATCCCGCGTGCGCGAAAAGGCGAAATCGACATCGAAGGTGAGGCCAGCGGCCGGTCCTGAAGCGATCTCGTAAGAGAAACCCACATTCACCTGATCGGCGTGGGCGACCTTCATATCCGGCGAATTGACAAAACCGATGGGAAAGCTGAACGGCAGCGTGCTGGCGTCAAAAATCTGTCCGGGCACGATGCCAAACACGTCCAGGAGCGAGCCGGGCACGAATACGAAATTGAACGGTGGACTGCCGTCTCGCTGGGGCACTTCCAGATCGGCGAACAACGTGCTGGCCAGAATCGATGACGGATCATAGAGCCGGGCGTAGCCGGCGCGCAGCACGGCCCGACCATCTCCGGTCAAATCGATGGCCACGCCGATGCGCGGAGCGATGTTGTCCTTGTCATCTTGTGGTTCGGTGCGCTTGGGTCCACCGGGCACCTTGCCGACGTTCTCCCGCACGATCTGCTCGGCGAGCGTGCCGCGGTTGTAGAAGAGGTTCTGCACGAAGTCGTAGCGCAACCCGGCCGAGATGTTCACCCGTCCCAACCGGATGTCATCCTGGATGTACAGCCCATAGTGCCGCAGCGTCTTATTGACGATGTCGAAGCGAGGCGAACTCCAGGACCGATAATTCAACACCTGATTGGTCGGACCGATGGTGTTGGTCGCCGGATCGTAATCGTTGTTGGCGAACAGGAAGCGATTGTGGCGAAAATCTCCCTTGATGCCGATCTCCGGTTGAATGATGAGACTCCCGCCGAATCGCAGATTGTGTCGCCCAATGGTCCAGGAGAAATCATCGCGAATCTGATAGGTGATCTCCTTGGGATTCTGCGTGCCCGCCTGGCTCGCGCCGAAGGTCGCCGCGGGAAAGATGAGCGTGGGGACCTCCAGCGAGCTGACCTTGTTCTGGAGTAGATTCTCGAACCACTGGAAATGGAACCGGAAATCATTGACGCGATTGGAGCCGATGAGCGCCGACCAGCCGGCCGTGACGTCGTGGAGTTTGTTGAATTCGTCGGCGGAAGAGTCGGGCGCATCGTTATCGCTGAAGAACAGATTCAACGTCTTGTTATCCTGCTCGGCATAGCGGACGAACACCGAATGGGCATCGCTCACTCGCCCGTCCACCCTCACCAGATACATATTCTGGCGGAAGGGCTGGGGCGTGACCGTCCCATCGAGTTCGGGGAAGGCCCCCCCGCTATTGAAGACTCGCGAGCGATCCTCCTGCTGACGCTCATAGCTGAAGAAGAAGAACGCGCGATCCTTCTTGAGCGGTCCCCCGATGGTGCCGCCGAACTGTTGACTATCGAAGGGCGGCTTGGGCTTACCCAGGCTCTCGGTAATGGCATCGTTGGATTGAAGACTGTCATCCCGGAAGAACCCAAAGGCGGAACCATGAAAGTGGTTGGTGCCCGACTTGGTGACCACGTTGATGACACCACCGATGCCCCGACTATACTGGGCCTTAGGATCGTGAGTGATGACATCGAATTCCCGCACCGCTTCCAGCGACAGCATGATATTTTGCCCGCCCATGAAGATGTCCGTATTGTCCATGCCATCGATGAGCATATTGATGTTGCGCCCGCTCTGACCGTTGATGCTGATGGCCGGGACGCGGCGCTTGACGGGATCGTAATTCTGATTGACGGCACGATTGCCCGTAGTCACGCCGGGAATCAACGCGGCCAACGTGGTGAAATCGCGACCGTTGATGGGAAGATTCTGCACTTGTTCCTGATCGATGGCCTTATGGAGCGTCGCCGTCGTCGTCTCTACCAGGGGCGGCGCGGCTTCCACGGTGATCGTCTCTTCGACCGGGGCCACTTTCATGGTGAACACCAGAGTGGCCGATTGACCGACGACCAGGGAGACTTCCTGAACCTGCGTGGCGAAGCCACTTTGTCGCACGGTGACGCGATAGGGTCCGGGCGGCAGATTGGTGACGCTGAACCCGCCATCGCTACCGGTCACCGTTTCGCGGCGCAATCCGGTCGCCGTCTGCACGACCTCGACGCTGGCGCCGACAATGGCCGCGCCCGCCTCATCGCGCACACGACCAACAATGTTGGCGCCGCTGACCTGTGCGGCCACGCTCTCGACCACGACCATGAAACTGAGCCAAACCAAAAGATGAAGAACCCGTTGGTTCATAGTAGACCTCCTTCCAAAAAGGATCACCGAGGACGTCGAGGGCCTGGGGAAATGAGCTACCGGGACCTCGGCGACCTCCGTGATGTGATCTTCGTTGTTAGGAGCAGGTTGGGAACGGTGAAACAGCGCGCGTTGCCAGATGTCACTCGACGGAGCATCGCTCTCCGCAGCAGCGGAGCTACGGCCCCCGGGTGATGCCTGAAAAACACATTTCCAGATGGAGAATCAGCATCGATGGATGATCGAATCCGCTCATATGGAGTCCGACAATGATGCCCTCACGACGAGGAGAGCACCGTTCGATCCCTGAGAGCCGTCTCCCCATCTCCTGGAGGAATTCCCCGATCTCTCGGGAAGATGAACGTCTCTCTGGCCCGCGCGATCACTCGTCGGCGTTCATCGACGGAAGCACCACTTCTTGCCGAGACGCGAATCCCTCGCTATTGTCGATGAAATAGATGCGCCGAGGCGCAAAATGATAGAGGCGCGCGCGACCGAGCGCTCTGGCCAGTGGCGCAGGGAGGCGCGAAGGATCGCGGAGGAAGGGATATCGGGTCAGATAGATTTCGGCCGGACGACCGGCATCGGCCAACGGGCCCACCAGCTCGGCGACGCCCTCCATTTGAATGCCGCGAATTTCCTCCCAGCGACGATAATCTTCGTGAATGGCCACGGCCACCTGCGGATTGACGGCGATATTGCGCGAATGCCGAGATCGAGGATCGGAGAGCCAATACACATCGAATCCATCATGGGCGTAGAACAGGCCCGCCGCCCACGGCCCGTCCGGGCCGACGGTGGCCAGCGTCATCGTGTGATGGTCTCCAAGATAGTCCAGAACTCGCTGGCGCAACGTTTGCGTTCTGGTGTCAGCCATCCACGCGCGACCCTCTCGCCGGCCCCGCCGGCCCCGGGTATTGAACGTTCTCCGCCCTTCACCTCCGAGAGCGTGCGAAGGTGAGGAGCGGAGAAACGATCATAATCGGATGAGACGATCATACGCCCCTCCGGCCAGTATGCCCTCGGGCACGGCGACGCCGATTGTTCAATTATCGGGCCTCTTCCACCGTGATAGTTCGATCAGCAGGAATGTTGCGAAGTTTCTGAACGACTCCCGAGGGCCACCGGATCTCCAGCTCATCGACCACGGTCGCATCGCCGAGTCCGAAATGCTGGATCAGGCTGCTCATGGACTCGTATCCGGTACCCGCTCTGACCTCCCGCATCCGGGCCGTAGGCACACCGTTCAGCCGGAATCGAGCAATGAGAACGGCACCAATTCCGTTGCGATTGCTCTTGCCCGAACCGGGAGCATCACCTCGGCGCATGCTGCCAACCAATCGCACTTTCAGCCAGTGATTCCCATTCCCCTGATTGATGAACAAGAAGGCCGGGCCAGGAGTGAACGCCTTGAGCGGCGAGAGCGGCGGAGGAGCGGGACCGATCACCACGGCATCGGGGAGATTGGAATCGAAACCACCGATGTTGGTCAGAAACAGATCCGGGAATCCGTCATTGTTGAAATCGGCGGTGGCCACGCCCTTGCCATCCTCGTGCATTTGCAGATTGATGCGATCTTCTGGAGCGGGTGGCTCGCCGGCATCGACGCGCTCATAGTTGACCTGCGAAATATCCAGGGCGTGCGCTTCGACGGTCACATCGGTGAATCCCCAGCGGCCATCGCCTTTCAATAACCGTCCGGGATTATGTAACAGCGATCCCATGAACCCATCGCCACCTCGGCCGATGCTCCCAATCCAGTACACATCCAGGTGACTATCATTATCGTAATCGAACGCCACGCTCCCCCATCCGAATTCGAAGGGTTCCAATCCGAACAGCGGCGACTTCGGCGGCGCGACGTTGGAGGGGATGGATGTGGCCGGCGGAAGAATCGTGCTGTGAGTGATGCGTATCGCCTTGATGATGTTGGGGAAGATGGGCACCATGGTCGGCTCGCCGTCCAGCATGGCGGGTCGCACGCCGTCATTTCGGAACACGGCATTGAGGTGACCACCCTGCATCTGCCAGCGATAATATTCGGCGGCGCCGGAGACGAATTGTTTCTGGGGATCATTGAGTTCGGGCTTGAGGTAGTTCGAGCCGCCGAAATTGAAGGCGAAGGCATCGCTGTCCAGATCTTCATCGAAATCGCCGATGGCGAAGCCCATCCAATCGCCGAGGATGGCCACGCCCGCCAGGCGACTCACGTCGGTGAAGCGAACCGTCCCATCGGACGCCGTGTCATTGCGGAACAAGAACAGGTGACCGGGGATATCGGGAGCAATCCACAGATCCAGATCTCCATCCCGATCGTAGTCGGAGAAACTGGCCGCCCAGGCATGAGGCCAGTTCTCCCCCACCGGATGGCCGGCGGCATCCTTCAAGTTGGGATCGTAGGCGCTCTGCCGTTGACCGTTGAAATTGAAAATGAACGGGTCTTCCCGGGGCACCAGGCCGGCGGCTTCGGTGATGTCGGTGAACGTCATGTCGCCATTGTTGTGGTAGAGTTTCCACTTCTCGCCATTATAGAGCAGATTGGAGCCATCGGTGGCCAGATTCCCGTCTTTGTCCAACTGGCGGAAGAAGGCGAAGAAGTCTGGATCGAGAAAATTGCAGACGAAGAGATCCACATACCCATCGCGATCGACATCGGCGGCGACGACGCTGGTCGAGTACCGTCCGCCAGGAAGCTCATGGGTGCCGCCCACGTCGCCCGCCTGATCGGTGATATCGACAAACCGCGCTTCTCCCGTCTCCATCAGCATATTCTGGTAGAGCGTGTTCCGCCCTTGTCCTCGTGGACGCCCGGTCGCCGGATCCATCTCGACGACGAATTCCCCATTCAGTTGTCCCTCCGAAGTGTCCCACTTGAAGAAGGGCGGGAACTGATTCCCTTCGGGATCGAGGAAACCGCCGATGTTGAGGCCGATATCGGGAACGTGAATGCCGAGCATGCTGAAAGGAACCGCCTTGAACCCGTTGGCCACGTAGAGGTCCATGTCGCCATCGTTATCGAAATCGGCGGCCACACAGCCATTGCTGTTGGCGAACATATCGGCGACGCCCACCTCGGCGGCCACATCGACAAAATTGGGAAGACCATCTCCGTCGGTGTCTCCCATGTTCTGATAGAGCGCATTGGGTACGCCCGCACCGCGCGGATTGAGCGGGTTCAACAGGATGATCGGCAGAAGCGTCGGTCGGGCGATATTGGTCACGAAGATGTCCACGCGCCCATCATTGTTATAGTCGAACAAGCAGACGCCACCAGATGTGAACACATCGAACAGAGAGGCGTGATTGGCATAAGGCGGCGTCATATTGGCTGTCGCATCGATGAACCGGGTGACGCCATCGGCTTGACTTTTGGGGCTCGATGCCTTGAGGCCCACCGAGGCGGCACACACCAGTCCAGTCAGGCTCATCACAATGATCCACCTTTTCATAAGTCACCTCCTTTGATTTTGGTTGCTACCGCCACATGGAAAAGAGGAAGGAGCGTCCGGCCGCGGGGTCGCCGCTCATCGGCGGCGCGCTGCATGTCCCTGCGCGATCACTCGGGCATCATCGTCGTTCTCGATCACGTCCATTCGGCAGGAAAAACCACTTCTACTTCGAGGGCGAGTGGGCCGGTGAACGCTCTCATCAATATGAGTGCCGGTCCGAATGCCGGAAGACGCCCCTCTCGGGATATCTCGTCGTCCAGCCGGCGCGGAGACAACGAGGCTCCAAGAGAGCCTCCCGACATTTCGGGCCACTCGGGCAACAGGCATCGAACCGCTTGGGAATGGCCGGGGGATCCTTCTCAACCCCAGGGAGGAGGTGCGTGGATTCATCTCCCCGTCCGGCCGTCATTCCATGGAAACTACATCCCATCGTCACGCCGAGGCAGATAAACGGTTGAGCGCCTCCCGGGCGACATCGAGGCCAGGGAAAAGATCCAGCGCGCGCTGGTAATGCTCCCGCGCTCTCTCCTGATCTCCCTGGGCTTCGTAAGCCATGGCCAGCCCCAGTTCCGCTTTGACCACGCGGGACCCTTCCAATCCCTTCTCGATGGCCGTTCGAATCAAAGCGATGGCCTCGGCAGGATCGGCGCCGGTGAATGGCAGCGTACCGATGATCCCCAACGCCCGATTCAAATACGGAATGGGGCAGTCAGGGTCGAGGTCCAGGGCTCTCTGCGTCGCCGTGGCCGATTGCGTGAAAAACTCTCCCTTGTCGAACAGATTGAGCAGCGAATTCCCCCAATCGGCCAGGATATCGCCGCGGATAGCGTGTGCCAAGGCATTATTGGGCTCGATCTGACAGGCCAACTCGGCCAGCGAGTGAGCCAGGCGATAGTTCTGGGCCAACGCCGCTTTATCGGCTTCTTCCAGGAGGGCGCGAGGATAGCGCCCCACGCGACGCACAACGTCCTCCAGCTCGTCGGCTGGCGCCGGCTCGATGGGCGAGCGGCGCAAAGGCATCCAGCCGGTGAGACTGTGATACACGCGCATGACGGCCATCTCCGGCGTCCCCCAGATCCGGGGCAGATGGCGCCACTCCTCAGGCATCACCGAGAGAACGTGAGCGATGGTTTCATCGAGCGTCTTGGCTTCGGCCACCTGGGCTGTCACTTCGCGAAGGAGAAACTGGGCGATGTCCTTCATCCACGTCAACACCGACTTATCGGTGATGCGCCCATGTCCGGGAACGACAATATCGATGTCCAGTGCTTCCAGGTTCTCCAACGTCCGAATCCACTGACCTTCGGCGCGCAATCCCTCGTTCATCACCGGCATGCCGAAGATGGGAAATCCGAACGGGATCACCGTATCGCCAGCAAACAGGACTTTCTCCTCGGGGATGTACACGGCCACGGCGTCATCGGTTTCGCCTTCCCCATAGAATTTCAAGTGAAGCGTCTTATCGCCGAGCCGGAGTTCCAGTTCTTCATCGAACGTCATGTCCGGAGGCAGTACGACCATATTGGCCATGGGCAGGGCGCGGGATTCGTAGAATGCCTTGACGCGCTTCTCGCGCGTGCGCATCAATTCCACCGTCTTATTGGAGCCCACGATGGTAGCGCCCAATTCTTTGAACACCACGTTCCCGTAGTTATGATCGCCGTGATAATGCGTGTTGATGGCATAGAGGATAGGTTTATCGGTGATTTTGCGAATCTCATTGACCACGCGCTTGGCCGACGCCGGAGAGGTCGTCGTATCGATGACGGCGACACCCTCATCGGCGATGATGACTCCAGCATTGGCCAATTCGTAGACCACGTAAATGCCGTCCTTGACTTTGGTGATGCCCTGTTGTGGCAGCGAGAGAATATCTTTGGCATCCTGATGAACGTGTGGTGCCGGTTGTGATGGCGTCATGATACTCTCCTCCTTCTCCTCGCTGATGAAATCCCCCAGAAAGACGCGCCCTTCGCCTCGGGCTCGCAGTCGCTCGAATAGGATGCGCTCGGTAGGGCGACAGGGCGGTGGTTTGGTCGCATCGATGCCCAGTCGCCCAATGGACGTCACGATGGATTCCTCCATCCCTGGAATGCGATGTCCCAGCGGATCTTCCTCAAACGTCCGCACTTTATCTAACACGATGAGATCGCGAGCCGGATCGACGCGAATAGAAAGGGCATAAATGAGATCATGAGGATCGTGGATGTTGATGTCCTCATCGACAGCGATGGTCAACCGAGGCATATAGGGCATGGATATGGCCGTCAACAGCGCCTCGCGCACGTCCTCTTCGCTGCGCGGGCTCATCTGAATGACGGCACAGTTGATGGCCGAATGCAGAGGGATAGTCACGTCGCGCACCGGCAATCCTTTCCCCTTGAGCATCCCATAGAGCATCGGCGCGATGATGAATTCGCAAATGGCGTGATGATCGGTCCACCGGGTGGGCTGGAGATGCCGATAAATGGGATCGCGCCGCATGGTGATGGCGGTGACATCGAAGTACGGTTGTGACGAGCGGATGGGAGCGTAGGTGTCGGTGTGACTGGCGACGTTCGTGTACGGTCCGGGATGCGGATCGATGTACCCCTCGATGATGATTTCGGCATGCGCGGGCAGTTGCAGATCGACTGTCTCGCCACGCACCAACTCGATCGTCTCTCCTAACAGTGTTCCAGCGATCTCGATCTCGCTGTAGCCCGGATGGGGCCCCGTATACACGGCGGCCACTTCATACGCCGGATGGCATCCCAGCACGACGGCCATGGGAGCGCGCCGACCGAGCATCTGGTAGCGCTTGATGTTCTCGGCCGTGTGCGACGAGAAGACGTAAAACTGCGCGCGCCGCGGCCCCATGATTTGCGTGGTGGGAAAGAAGCAGTTCTGCACGCCGGTCACCGGATCTTTGGTCACGCCAAAGCCGCCGCTGATGGTGCGAATATGGAAATCCTCCGGCGACATGTTCAGGTGAGGAACGGCGATGCCCTCGCTGGGCGTGGAGACGGGAAGTCGACCGAGATCGACATCCTCGCCCTTCCAGATGATCTCTTTGACCGGCCCATCGTCGACCAGACGCGTCTTCCCCGGACCCTGCATGTACTTGATGGCCAGATGGGGAATGAGATTCTCCGGCGAGCACTTCAAAGCAATGGCCTGATGGCGCCGAAACCGCAACAGACAATCGACCACCCGCCACCCGGGATAGCCTTTCACGTTCTCGAACAGGATGGGTTTGGTCGTCTCCGAACACAGTGCGGGGATCTCAGTGAGCGGATCGGCCGGCCGGCGAATGCGGATCAGTTCGCCCAGGGCTTCCATTTCGGCCAGGAATGTTCTCAGACTGTGGGGCGCGCTATTCACCATGATCCTTCTCCTCTCTCTCGAAGATCTCCGCCTCAGAAGTTCAGTCGGAACGAGAACTGGAGCTGGCGTGCGGGAGCAGCGAACCGAGCGGTGCCGAACTCGGGCACCGGCCCGCGAATGCCATCACCAAAGGCCTTCGGTTGAGGCCCGATGAAATCGGCCGCCCCATAGACGGTGTTGATGTCCAGGACATTGACGACGTTGAACAAATTGAAGACCTCGGCACTGAGAACGCCCCGAACGCGCTCGGTGAATGGAATCTGGCGCTGGAGGCGTATATCGAGGTTGAAGAAGCGATCGCCCTTGTACACGTTGCGGCCGGCTATGCCCACGCGATCGGGGAAAGGAAAGTTATCGCTGTTGGTATCGAAACCGGTGAAGATGGTGAAAAACCGTGGACTCTCGGCCGTCGCCAGGATGGCGATCTTGAAGTCGCGGAGCCATCCTCGTTGGGGGCCTTCGGCCAGGAACGTGGCTGTGAACCGGTGCTCGACGTGATTATCCGATAGGCCGCGCTCCAGATCGGGCCGCAAGAAATTCTCGGCCACCGTGGTGAGCGAGAGCGTGGTGATGTTATCGATGGATTTGGACCAAACGTAATTGGCCATCACGCTGTAGTGATGACTGAACGATTTGCGGAAGGTGAGAATGCCTGCATGATAGATGGAGAAGGCCGTCGGCGTATTGAGGAGCGCGAATCCGAACCGCGGGTCAGCCGAGGAGAATCGCGTCTTCCCATTGGGGAGCACGCCGAACGGCTTGGCGTTCACGTTGAGCGGTTGCTGCAGCTTGATGGCGTGGACGTAAGAATATCCCGCCGAGACGAAGATATCCCGACCGAACTGATGTTCCAGTTCCAGACTCGTCTGCAGGGCATAGGGAGTGGGGAAATCGCGCTGAGAGAACCCGGCGGGAAAACTGATCAATCGTTCGGGAGCCGGATAGGCGCCCGTGCGCAGAAAGTCGGCGAATGCCGGGCCAGCAGTGAACGGCCCGGGGATGGGCCCCACCGGCCCGAACGTGCCGAATCCGATCAAGCTCTTCTCCGGATCTCTGAACTGAGCGACCAGGGGATTGTTGAGATAAGGTCCGATCGGGCCACTGGAGTTGATGCCCTCGATGAGGTCGCTGATGCCGAATTGACCGTGGAAGATGCCGAACCCGCCGCGCAATACGCCCCGCTGCTTATCGAAGCTGTAAGAGAATCCCACGCGCGGTTGCACATTGTTGAAATCGTTCTTGAAGAAACGGCCATCGGCCAACTCCGAAGGCTTGGTCTCGATCTCATATCGCAGACCCAGAGTGAGCAGAAAGTTTGGCCGGAGGCGCCATTGGTCTTGACCGTAGACGGCGTAGATCTCATGTCGCCACCGGAGCGAGGCGGCATCCGCGAAGACCTCGCCGGCGGGACTGGCAAACAGTCCGGCCTGGAAACGAGGGTCTCGTGGCGGTAGTTGCTGACCGAATAAGGCGCGCGGCTCGCCGAAGATGAACAAAACGGCCGTGGGCTGGAAGAAGGGAGGCCGACCGAAGAAGCTCTCCGGCGTGAACACGGCCAGCCCAGGGGTGAAGAACGGACCGAGATCGCGATCCCAGATGGTGTGGAACTCGCCGCCGAATTTGAACGAGTGCGTCCCCTGCTGATAGGCGAGATTCTCGGTGAACTGAAGGCGCGTCTCCCGGTAGAAGATGACGCCGCCGACGATGCCGCCCATCTGCACGAGATTGGGAATCTGCAATGCCGGTTCCAGACCAGTACCCACCGGCCTCAGGTTGAGCGTCCGACGCCCCCACTGGAAGGCCGATTCGCTGGTCAGCGCGGGAGAGAGGATGTGAATGACATTGGCCGCCACCGTCTGATCGCGAATGGGATTCTGGCGAAACGTCGATGGCATGCCCAATCCCGGCGGCGCGCCCAGGACATTCTCGTTCCGTTGATCGGTGAACAAATAGCGGGCATTGAGGAAGGTGGCATCGCTGAAATGATGCGTGACTTTGCCAATGAACTGATCGTAGTCATTGATCCTGAGAATGGAGAGGTTCTCGGCGGCCAATCCCAGAGACTGCTTGACGGCATTGATGCGGTCGATGTTCTTCAAGATGAAGTCGGAATAGAGCGGCGATTCGGCCCGCCGCTGTCCTTCATAACCGCCAAACAAGAACGTCTGGTTGCGCACCAGGGGGCCACTCGCCGTGAAGCCGAACTGATTGAATCGCAACGTCTCGAATCCCGGCGATGTGAGTGGATTCTTGGCATTGAGCGCGTCGTTGCGGAAGAAGTAATAGATGGACCCATGAACTTCATTGCTCCCCGATCTGGTGACGATGTTGACGATGCCGCCCAAGTGGCGCCCGGTATCCGCCGTGTAGGAGTTGGAGACGACGCGGAATTCCTGCACCCAGTCTTGCGACGGCGATGCGCGCTGGACGCCGGAAATGCTCGTCGTATAATCGAGGCCATCCAGGGCGATGAACACCGAATGTGTCTCTCGCACGCCGCCGAAGCTCAACTTCAATGCCGGCTCACTGAAGGGAGATTGGCTCCCCACCGACGTGCTGCGACCAACAGTCACCGAGGGCGTGAGTTTGGCGAAGTCGATGAATTGCCGACCTTGAATGGGCAGATCGGCGATGCGGCGCTCTTCGATCACCTGACTCACCTCGGCCTTAGCCGTATCCAGACTTTGAGCCGTCGCCGCCTCCACCTCGATGGTTTCTTCGATGGTGACGGTCAGCGTGACCGTCAGCGACGCGACCTGCCCGACGGTGAGTTGAACGTCCAACGACTGCTCGGCAAAACCCTCGGCACTCACCGTGAGCCTGTACCGGCCGGGAGGGATGGCCGAAACGACGACCAATCCTCTGTCGTTGGTTTGTGCCGTTCGCCGGGCTCCGGTCGCTCGATTGATGAGCGCGACCTGAGCGCCAACGATCACGGCACCGGCCTCATCTTCGACCGTCACCGTCAACGTGGCGAGCTCCTGGGCCGAAGCCGGCTTCGCGGCCAGCCCGCCGAGCAGTCCTGAAATCCCCATCAGAATGAGCACATAACACTTGATAGACATCACTCCTCCTCGAACATCCGGGGGAGTTCCCTGATTCGACTCTCACTCCGACCGAATGACGCCCAATCACCCCTCCGATCACCGGCCTGGATGCGAGTCGATGGGAGATCGATTATCCCGCTCCCTTCCGCGCCAACCCCAAGGTGATGGCGCCGAGCGAGAGGATGACTAAAGCCGAGCCGATCACAGCCAAGGCCTGAGGGCCGAGGCCCCGATTGACCGTCTGCAAGATCACCCCGAGGGGGAAGACGATGGACCCGACGATGAGGCCCAGAGCCACCATCACGCGACGACGCTCTTCAAAAGCGAGGTGATCGAACACGACGCCGAGCACGATCAACAACATGGCCAGTCCGATCCAGTGTGAATGAACGTCCACTTCCCGCACATACTCGAATTTGGTCTCGGCGTAGGTCTGCAACGCCGCCCGGGCCTCAGGCATCTTCCGCTCGGCGGCTCGAGCGAAACTCGTGGCCAACGCGGCGCCCATGCGATCCAACGTCTGATGCTCATCGAAGAGCGCATAATAGAGGCCATAGGCCATCCCCCAGATGGCCAGAGCGAGCCCCGATGCGATCAGGAGTTTCTGAGAGCGCGTCATCGCACTTCCCCTCCCTCAGCGTCCAGACGCCCGGTGTAGCGAAGGACGCCCACTAACATGCCCAACAGGGCGATGATGACCAGCAAGCCACCGACGTCGGCGATACCGCCAGCGACCAGTCCCCATTTGATTTCCAGAAACACGAAGACCGGTAAGATCACCGACCCGATCAACAGAACGACGACCCAGCGCCGACGCCAGCGTTCGCTCAAGAAAACATACGGCTGAACGAAGGCCAGCAGCATGGCCAGCAGCCCGAACTCAATGATATGAGCGTGAGCGGCGATCTTGACCGCTTGATCGGCCTGCAACAGCCCGTAAGCATTGACGGCGCGCTCGGCCTCGACCATGTCATTGGCCGCCGCCCGCTCGATGATGGTGCGCAACGTGGCCACGTCGCCCGCCTCATGAGCGTAAAGATCGACGGCGGCATAATAGCCCCCATAAAGAAATCCGAGCAGCACGAGCAGCGTCCCTCCCACTAACAGCGCGCGGCTCGACCAGCTCCATTCCAGGAGGCTGGCGGCGCGAGTCTCGACCGATCGGCCTCGACGAACATATCGCCAGAGCCCGATGAGCTGGCCGAGACAGGCGATGATGACGAGCAGGCCGCCGAGGTCGGCAAAAATACTCGCCCAACCAATCGTCTCTAAAGGGCTGTAGGCCAATCCCACATAGTAGATGAGGAACACCGAGACGGGCAAAACAATAGCTCCGGTCAGAAACAGCGTGGCCATCTGCTTCTTGCGGCGCTCGTCCAACGCCACATACGGCTGCACGAGCGCCAGCAGCAGCGCCAGATACCCGAAGGCGATCATATGAGCGTGCGTGTCGACCTTGGTGCCGCGATGCTCCAGGAATCGACCGATCGCCGCGAAGTGGTCGAGGACGCCGTGAGCATCTTGAGCGCCGACGGCATGCGCGGCCGCCAGCAGGGCCTCGCTGATGCGGGCGGCATTCTGATGCAAGATGAACACGGCGAAGATGTCGCCGAAGATCATCCCTCCAGCGATGAGCCCGATCCCCCCGATGATCAACAATCGTCGGGCGCTCCAGGCCGCAAATGCGCCGTCGCCCGATGAAAGGCCCGCGCGTGCGAGCGTCTCAGAGTTGCCCATCATCTCTTTCCTCCAGCAGGCGTCGATGTTCGAGAGACGTCGATCCTCACCGCCCGACGAGGAACGTTCCCTCCACCTGGCGATCATCGGATCAGCGATGAACCGTCGAGAGGATGGACGTCGCTCAAGAGGTGAGTCGTTCGAGGATTATCGCTGAGTTCTGGAGAGAAGGAACACAGGAGCCGCCTGCGGCGCGTAGAGACCGGATTTGAGGAGCACCATGAGGAGGGTGAAATCACCGGTGAGCTCACAAGCGGCGATCACGATCATCAGCCACCGCACGGCGAACTGTGTGTGGGCCAATGATAATAGGAGCGTGGCGATCAGACCGACCAACACGACGAGTCCCACAAAGAAACGAGCATAGCGACCTTCGAGCAATAACCGCACGGTTTCTCGCGCCGTTTCGTTACGATGCCACATCAACCAGAGATAGACGGCGAGCAGAAGCAGATTGACCACCAACAGCAGCGACTCACCCCACATGAGCGCCGATTGGATCGTCGCGTCGGTGCGCCCGAGCCACTCGCCCACGGTGAGTGAGAGAGTCACGCCGCCGAGCGCCGCATAGGTCAGACAGAGCAACGGCAATAGGCCAATGTGCCAGAAAGGAATGGAGGGCGATGCGCTCATGACGAAGCCATCGTAAAACATGAGGAACAGCGCCGAGAGCGCGGCCACCCAGAAGATGATCGTCGCCAGCCCGCCCATCCACAATGGGTGACCCACCCACTGGGGGAGGAGCCAGAGCAACCCGCTCGCTCCGAAAATGCCGGTGGCCCAGATGCCTCGCGCGATCCATGAGCGATCCGGTCGCCGGGCCGCTCGCCAGAATCGAGCCGGGCGCCCGAGATACAGGAGATGAGCTCCGTTCTTGCCCACCATCACGATCAGATATCCGAGCGTCAGGCCAATGAGGTCGTCAGTCCAGAGCGAGACGAGAAACAATCCCGCGCCCACCTCGCCGAAAAAGAAGGCCGAACCGATCAACCATCCCCACCATACTTGTCGATAATAGCCGAACTGAAATCGATGCTCGGCAATGGGAATTGAAGCGTGAGCCTGCATCTCGGTCCTCCTCATTGAACGGGCCGTTTGCCGAAACACCTACTGATCCGAAGGACGGCGCTCCTCCTCATCGAGGTAATAGACACACGGCTTCGTGCCACACTCGGGGAGCAACGTCCAGCCCTTCCGCTCTTCGATGAGCTGCGACAACCGACCATTGGGATCGTCCAGATCGCCAAAGACTCTGGCTTCGGTCGGACAGGTCACCACGCACGCCGGTTCTAATCCTTGATCAACGCGATGGGCACAGAATGTACACTTGGTCATGGTGCCTTCCTGGAAGGCGGCGAATTTCAGCCGCTCGAATGGTGTGAGATCGCCGTTGCCGCTATATCCGGCGTGCAGGAGTCCCGGCTCAATGAAATGCCGATTGAGATATGGACAGGCGACGGCGCAGGCGCGGCACCCGATGCACTTGTCCGCATCCACCATGACGATGCCGTCGGGCCGAATATAGGTCGCACCGGTGGGACAAACCCGCTCACAAGGAGCGTCCTCGCAATGATTACAGAGCAAAGGCAAGAATGTGCGCTTGGTGTGAGGATAGGTTCCCACCTCGCGAGTGACCACGCGGGCGAAATGAATGTCCGGCGGCGTTCCATGCTCTTGCTTACACGCGATGGTACAGGCATTGCACCCGACGCATCGCTTCAAATCGATGACCATTCCCCATCTCGGCATGAGCGTGTCCCTCTCTGGTGCTCACGGCGTCTACCTATCCGCCGTGCAAGTGACGCAAGATGGCCATGGTGACGACTTCATCGCCCCCTTCCAATCGCGTCTCCAACTGCTCGGCGTTCAAGCTCATCCCGTTGACCAGGATGGCGTAGTCTCCACGAAGCTTCCCTTCGCAGACCAGATTGGCATACAGCGTGCGACCATCGACGGTCTCCAGTGCCCGCAGCAAATCGGCGACCGTCTCACCGGGGAAATCGATGGTCCGCTGACTGAATCCCACGAGTTTTCGAGCCATTCCTACAGCCGCCACATGGATCTTCGGCATGTCCTTTTTCCTCCTTCCATCGGTCAATCGACGATCTCGATGCGCACGCGCGCAGTGGATTCCAGTCCTCCGGTGGCGCTATCGGTATAGCGCATCGAGCCGGTCAACAACCGATTGAAGTGAGCGCCCTTGACGCGGACGGTGGGATTGGTCACATACTCGCGGGTGATGGCGTTACTGACTCCCACGACCTGGGGATGGATGCCCTCGACCACTTGAGCGTTCCCTTCAAGGCGTCCCGCGGGCGAGATGAGACGAATGCGCCTGCCGGTCTCAATGCCCAGGCGCTCGGCCGTCGTTCTATTGATCAAGATCCCCTGATGAACCGGGTCCTTCTCGCTCACCTCGGTCAGCCAAGGCATGACGACCGTGTCGGCGAAGGTGTGTAAGGCCTCCTTGAACGTGATGGCGTAAAAATCGTATCCGCGCTCGCCATCTTCGATGACCGGAGAATTCTTCCAGAACGGGAGGGGGACATAGTTATCGAAGCGCCAGTCGGTGATGCCGACCTCTTCCATCTGTTGACGCAACTGCGCCCCGACACGCTTGACGTATTCGAAATAGAAAGGGATGCGCAAATCGCCGTAGGGCATGTAGGTCTCCTCGGGCGTGCGGCGGCGCACGGCGTGACCGTGTCGTTTGAACCATTCCAGTCCCCGGTCATCTCCGTACACGCTACGCGCAAACCGGTCCCAGAGTTCCTCGACCGTGTACCGTCGGCCGGGGTCCAGCATATACTGGGTATTCGCCACGAAGCCACATACGACGTTCAGCAAGTCATTCCAATCGTCGAGGAATCCCAGACGTTCGGCCAACTCGGTCAATATCTCATAAGCGTCGCGCGTGTCTCCCAATGGTTCCACGACCGGTTGCCGAAGGGAATGCCCGGTCACTACCGGAGGCTCGAGACAGTTGAGCAACGTGGACTCCAAATAGGTCCGATCGGGCAAGAACACATCCGCCCACTGCGTCGATTCGGTGAGGTGAATGTCGATGGCCACGATGAATTTCATCCGGCGCATGATCTGCTCGATCTTGTCCGTCTCCGGCATGTTCCACAGCGGATTGGAATGATAGAGGAACAGGACTTCGGGCTGATAGTCCAGCCCGAAACGCTCGGGCTCGAGCAGCGTCTCGGCATTCAATTGCCCGGCATCGAAGCCAATGGGAAACCACTCCATCAGGTGCGTCGAATCCGGAGGATACGTGAAGGGAGGGACGGGATGAAGCTGGTGCGGCTCGGGCTTGATCATGCCATCCTCTCCCGGACTGATGAAGAATCCGCGATGATCGAGAGGAACGCCCAGGTGACCGCCGGGGACATCGATGTTGCCGACCAGCATGTTGAACAACTTGTAAGTCATGTTATCGAGCAAGCCATTGGCGTGGGATTGAGCACCTCGATAGTAATTGAGCGCCGCCGGTCGATAGGGGTACGTCTTGCCGTCGATCTCAATGGTCGCTCCGATCCGAGCGGCATCCACAAATTCGCGGGCCAGGCGACGGATGGTCGATGCCGGGACGGTGGAGATCTCGGCCATGCGGTCCGGCGTGTGATCGGCCAGGATGTCTTTCCACACCTGAAATCCGGTGCGCAGGCGCTGACCGTCAACCAGGAACGTTCCCTCCAGCGCCATGGCCTCGCTGGGAACGTCGTTCCACGGTCGCGGGGCATTCACTCTCAGATCCCAGACCTGCGCCCGCCCGCGCTCGTCCCGCCAGAAGAACCCATCTTCTCCGACCAGATAGGGCGCATTGGTGTGCTCGCGGAGAAACTGACGGTCATAGCGGCGCAATTCATGAACCAGGACGTGAGCCATGCCCAGCACGAAGGCGCGATCGGTACCCGGAACGATGGGAATCCACTCATCGGCTTTGGCCGCCGCCGGAGAACACCGCGGGTCCACGACGACGACTTTCATTCCCCGCATGCGCGCATCGGCCATCCGTTTGGTGCTGCCCGCGACGTGCAGATGAGACGAGAACCCATCGCCCGATCCGAGTTGAATCCAGTAGTTGCAGTACTCGTAGTCGTTGATGGCAGCGAACGATCCATCCACCATGCCGTTGACCGGATGGTACGATCCGCCGCAATAATTGCCCAGCGAGGTGAAGAAATTGGGCGATCCGAAGACGGCCGGCCAGCCCCAGAGAATGATGCGCTGGAAATCACCGATGGCGCAGAGCAACTTGCGAGGATCATCTTGACGCACCCGTCCCAGTTCGCGGGCGACGATCTCATAGGCTTCTTCCCATTCGATCTCTACCCAACCGGGATCGATCCCCGGTCCCTTCGCCGGATTGGTCCGCTTCATCGGTTTGAGCACGCGGGTGGGATCGTAGAGGCGAGACAACCCGGCGTTCCCTTTCGGGCACAACTTACCGAGATTATCCGGATTGGTCGGATCCCCCTCGATTTTCACGGCGACGCCGTCGATGACCTGCACTCTGATCCCACACCCATGCAGACACATCCCGCACGTGCTCGGAATCCATTGACCGGTCATCGATGAGTGGAACGATGCATGTTGGCTGGCCATAATGCGACTCCCTCGCACCCGGTGATGTGGACGATCACATCCCGCCGGCACGAAATACCCTTATGAACGTGGCCACACCGCTGGGCCTATCATCTCATGAATCCCATACGAATGTCAAGGTGTCGTTGAAGAACCGCCCGAGCTCAAGGTGATCCCATCCCGCGTCCCAGGATCACTCACCATTCACCGGAAAGCGGGCATCACGCGCTGGGCGAACAGTTGCTGGGTCTTGATCGACTTCCAATGCTCGATGCCGCCGAAGTTGGCGACGATGGCCAGCTCGGCGATGCCTCCTTTGGCCTGGAGATTTCGGATCTGCTCGACGACTTTCTCCGGCGTTCCCACAAAGGCGATCTCCTGCTCCACGATCTCGTCATAGGTGAGCTTGGTGAGCGACTCCAAGGCCCCACTGGCATAGAAGCCGTACCCTTTGGCGCGCAGTTCCGCTTTTTTCTCTTCGCCCTGCAGGCTCTCGATCGGCGAGGCATTGAATGCCAGGAAGTTGTAGAGCGCCTGCTCGACATCCTTCCTCACCTGATCTTCATCGTCGTCGAGATAGACCGGACGGATATAGACGACGTTCGGTTCATGTCCGTGTTCGGCACACGCTTTTTTGTACACGTTCAATGGACCTTCCAGAGCGCTCCAGGGCAGCAGGGGAGGGACGAAGATGCCCCATCCCCGCTCGCCAGCCATCTGATAGGTGATTTCACTCGTCCCGCCGGTATAAAGGGGGGGATGCGGTTTCTGTACCGGTTTGGGAACGACCGAGACGTCTTTGACGTTGTAGTACTCTCCCTGAAAGGAGAACTTCTCCTCAGTCCAGGCGCGCACCAGAATCTCGATGGCCTCATTGTATCGCGGCCGACTCTCCTCCAGAGGGACGTTACAGGGATCGAATAACCAGGCGTGGCCTCGCCCCAGCCCGCATTCCAGTCGGCCATTGGTCAGGATATCGGCCATGGCGATGCGCCCGGCCAGCCGCATGGGATTCTCCAGGGGCAACGTATGGAGCGCCGTGCGGAAGCGAATCCGCCGCGTGCGTTGTGCCGCTGCCGTGAACAGGGCCAGCGGATTGGCGGAGATGGAAAACTTCTGGAAGAAGTGATGATCAATGACTGAATAGACATCGAATCCGACCTGATCGGCGTGGACGATTTGATGAAAGATCTCCCACGTCATGTCATAGTGGGACTTTCCCGGGGGTGTTTGCATTTCCACGTAGATGCCGAATCTCATACATCAATCCTCCTGAAGGTGATCTCATGCCGTCCGGTTAATTGCCGCGCTCACCGACGACACGGTGAAAGGGATGAGGAAGTTGAAGAAGATCTTCACTCCCAGTCGCAGAGTGAACGGTTCGCTCCAGATGACGTCGAACTGATTGGCCACGGTGAGGAGACAGCCGACGACCAGCGCGACGAGAAGATTGCGCTTGAGGACTCGCCTCTGAAAGATATAGCGAAGAGCGTTCGGCGGAGGTGTCCTTCCCTCGGCCATGGATGGGTTATCGCTCCTCCATCTGACGAAGTCTCTGTGGGATCTCCTCCCACCGTCTGGTGCCCTCCGGATGGCGTTCCGCGGAAGCGATGCCGGGCAATCGAACGTCTCACTGGGCTTCGACGTCCAACCGTCGATATTGTCCTCCATAAAACAGCAACGGCCGTCCTTCTCCAATGAAGATCTCCTCCACCTGACCGATGAAGATGGTATGATCGCCCGCCTCGTGAGTCGCCACCACTCGGCAATCCAGCCAGGCCAGGCAGTCCTCCAGCATCGGCGTGCCTCGCTGGGTGTACCGATACCGGACGCCCAGCCGCAGAGCGCCCTGGTGATCCCGATCGGGCCGCGCATAGTAGCGCGAGAGCGCCTCCTGCTCCTCGGTGAGAATGTTGACGCCGAACTGCTTCCGCTGATGGAGGAGCGCCAGCGTGTGGGCGCGATGATCGATACACACCAGGATGAGAAGCGGATCCAGAGAGACCGAGGTGACGGCATTGGCCGTCATGCCATGAACGCCGCCCTCGTCCTCGGGGATGGTGATCACGGTCACGCCGGTGGCGAAGCGACCCATCGCTCGTCTGAACATCTCTGGAGTCGGGGACATGATGGCCTCCTCGAGGAGAGTGTTCGCCGGTAAAGCCCGAGGATACGGAGGCGAAGCGCAGATCCCCTCCGCATCCCCGGGTCGTCGTGCTGGCCTATGTGCTCAGAACTTCAACCGCAGAGCGAACTGAATCTGTCGTGGATTGAAGATCGCTCGCGGCGTGGCATACGCCGGATTCCGGGCGCCTTCGAAGAAAGTGCCCGGCGTTCCTGGCGGATTGAAGATGGAATCGCCGTACACGGTGTTGAAGAAGCGCACATTGAGCGTGTTGAAAATGTTGAACGCTTCGGCCAGAAATTCCAGCTTCGCTTTCTCCGAGAGATGGAACTCCCGCGAGATGCGAATATCGAAGCTCCGAAAGGAATCGCCTTTGAACGTATTGCGGGCATCCAGTCCCACGCGATCATTGACGCCGAACACATCGCCGTTGGCGTCGAATCCAGCGAACTTGGTGAAATAATGGGGCGACTCCAGCGTGAGAATGAAGCCGAACGTGAAGTTGTTCACGACCGGGTGGAGATCCGTGGGTCCACTGATCAACCAGTTGGCCACGAAGCGATGTTCGACGTGATCCGAAGAGAGGGCGCGCTCCAGATCGAACCGATTGCTGTTGACGGGAATCAACACGAAGCTGGGGTTGGGGCCATCATCGATGGTCTTAGACCAGGTGTAGCTGATGCCGAAGCCCAAGTGATGACTGAGCCGGCGATTGACATCGATGAGCAGACCGTCGAAGACGGAGTTCCAGCGCGAATCGGCCTCGAAGTAGACGGCGAAATTGGGATTGCGCACGCCGGGCACGGCATTGAACCGATCGAAGCGAATGGCCGCATAATCGGGCGCGCCACTCTCCAGGACGCCGCTGGGATCGGGCTGGTTGACGTTGAAAAAGCTCCCCAGGTGAACGCCTCGCACATGAAGGTAGGTGGCGCGAAACAGCGTTCCGGGCAGGACCTCGGCTTCCAGACTCAGGCTCCCCTGAATGCCATACGGCGCCTGATGGCGGCGAGCGAATCGCACGATGACCGATTCGGCCAGGAAGTCAAACTGGGTGCTCACCACCGGATAGCGGCCCGTGGTCATCAATTCGTTGAACGCCTGCTGCATGACATCGGGGATGCTGGCGAAGGCGAAAATGCGCGTGCGGGCATTCACGTCATCCTCGATATCCTCCCGGCCGGGATAGGGTCCACTGCCGCCACAGGCGGCTTCCTGACACATGAACAGCGGACTGGGAATGATGCCATGGAAGATGCCGAACCCGGCGCGAATGACGAAATGGCGATCGGGATTCACGCTGTAGGCCAGCCCCATGCGGGGATCGAAGTTGTTCAGATCATTGTTCAACGCCCGCTTGGGCCAGGTCTCGAACTCATAGCGCAGTCCGAAATTCAGCGTCAGGTTCGGCGTGGCCCGCCACTTGTCCTGAATGAACATCCCGTTGTAGGTGTGATCCAAGGTGCCCTTGGCCTGATTGCGAATGTCGTCGGCGAACCGGCTACCCAGATAAACCGAGGTATCCAGTCCCGGAGCATCGAAATCGAATTTCTGGAAAAAGATGACGAACGGCGTGCCGTTGAACAAATCCTGCACCGTGGCGAACGTGGCCTCGAAGGGATAGAACAGCGGGAAGGATTCGATCGTGCGGACGAAGTTGAAATTTCCGCCGAACATGATGGTGTGATCGCCCCGGTTCAAGGTCACATTGTCGACGACCTCGAAACGGGTTTCCTTGTAGAAGTCGGGATTCCCGCGATTGACGCCGATGGCGAACGTGTTGGCCACTTCCAGATGCGGCTGCGTCGTCGTGGTGGGAAAATCGAAGAACCGGCGCGCCCACTGCACGCGCAACTCGTTGACCGCCGTGGGCGAGAAGGCGGACGTGAGATTCCCCACCAACGATTGATCGCGGAGGAAGTTGTTCTTGAACGCCGAGGGGAGGTCGAACCCGTCATTGAGCGGCGACTGATTGATGAGGCGGGCATCGTTGAAGAAGTAACGGACGAACATGTTGTGACGCTCATTGAATTGATGGTCGATTTTGACCAGGAAGTTATCCGAATCATTGGAACGGGTGACGTTCAGATTCTCCGGCGGCAATCCGAACCGGTTCACCTTGATGTCGTTGATGGCATCAATGTTGGCCAACACGGCGGAATTGTAGAACGGCGATTCCCGACGACGCTGCCCCTCGTAATTGCCGAAGAAGAAGGTCTGATCCCTGACGATAGGACCACTCAGCGCGAAGCCGAATTGATTCTGTCGCAGCTTGAACAAGCCGGGCGAGGCCAACGGACTCCGGGCATCCAGCTTATCATTGCGGAAGAAGTCGTAGACCGAGCCGTGGAAATCATTGGTGCCGCTCTTGGTGATGATGTTGACGATGCCACCGACGGCGCGACCGAACTCCGTGGTGAAGCTCGTGTTGATGACCCGGAATTCCTGGACGGCCTCTTGCGACGGGGTCGTCTTCTGAATCCCCGATGCCGTGGACATATTGTCCGCTCCATCGATGGCGATGAAGTTGTAGTGGATGTTCTGTCCGGCGAACGAGAGTTTGGTCACCGGCTCGATGATCACGTCGGTGCTGCCCGAAGTGGTATCGCCAATGGTCACGCCCGGAGCCAGGAGCGCGAAGTCGATGAACTGGCGACCGTTGACCGGGAGATTTTCGATCTGCCGCTGCTCGATGACCGAACTCACTTCGGTGCGCGTGGGCTCGACCAGAGCGGCCAGACTGGCCTCCACGGTCACCTCCTCGGTGAGCTCGCCGACGCTCAAGGTGACGTTGATCTCGGCCACCTGACCAATCTGCAGCTTCACCGTGCGGACCTCGCGCTTGAAGCCCGGATGCTCGACGGTGATGGTGTACTCGCCAACCGGCAACAGGGCGAGATGGTATCGCCCCGCTTCCGAGGTCACCGCCGAGCGGGTGAACCCCGTACTCTTGTTGACCACGGTGACGGTTGCTCCCGGAATGACGGCGCCCGATTCGTCAACCACCTCGCCCTCAATGGTGGCCGTGACCGTCTGCGCCGATGCCGGGAGGCAACCGACCAACGTGAACATCACGATGATGAAGATGTGGAATCGGCTCACTTTCATAAGCACCTCCAAAGAATCAAATGTTGCGACGCGGATGTCGTCATTGAACGCAATGACGCATCGATGTCACCATCCAGATAGACATCATGCCGGGGGTGTATCTGGAGATCAGAGCCACGGCATAGATGGACACTTCCCCGAGAGCACCCATCGATCGCTCTCAGGACTCACTGGCGCTCACCGAGGACACCAGGCGAGCCTCTTCGGGGAAGAACTTCGCCAGGCACGTCCGGGGAACAGGTTGCGTGTAGCGAGTGAGCACCACGATGAACACCAAAGCCACCGCTAATCCCGGCAAAGCGGGATGAAGTTGTGTGGCCCAAGGAACTTTCATCAGATTGAGGACCGTCCAGATGCCCGTCACGACCGATCCGCCGACCGCCGAGGCGATGGCCGCCTCGCGGCTCACGCGCTTCCACTTCAACCCGAAGAGCAGGGGGAAGAAGAAGGTGACGCCGAGGAAGGCCACGGCGTAGGAGACGAGCACCAGGATCAATTCCGGCGTCCGCAACGCGCCCAGAAAAGCGACCACGCCGACGATGAGAATGGTGATGCGGGAGATGCGGAGATAAAACGTCTCGCTCTTGAACACACCGTTGGGCTCATAGTAACACTTCCGCAACAAGTCATGAGCGATACTCGCGCCGGCGATGATCAACAATGAGCTGGTCGTGGACATGCCCGCGCTGATGATGCCGGTCAACGCCACAGCCGCCAGGAAAGGACTCACCGTCGTGGTGACGAGCACGGGGAACGCCTGGTCGGGACTGCTGATCTGATCCCACACGAGCACGCGAGCCGCCGCTCCCAGGTAGAAATTGCCGTAGAGGAGGAAGAGAATGATCATGGCCACATTCAACGGCAGAGCGAACCGGGCGACATTGACGTCCCGAGCGGCGTAAATCTTGGTGACCAACTCCACGCGAGTGGCATAGGCCACCAGCCACACCACGTACCAGGAGACGAGATACGTCCAGGACCAACTCACGCCGGTGGGCGATGTCCAGCCAGGAGCCACCTGTTCGACTTTGGCCAGCACCTCCGACCACCCACCGACCAGATGATAGAGGCCGGGGACCAATACCAACAAGCCCAGCCACATGAACCAGAATTGCGCCACGTCCGTCCACACCACGGCGAGAAACCCCCCGAAGGTGACGTAGAAGACGAAAATCGCCGTCCCCAGCAGGAGGCCGGTGGTGAACGAGACGCCGAGCAATTGCTGGAGGACAAATCCCATGACCCGAACCTGGGCGATGAGATAAATGATGGACGAGAGGGCGACGATGAACGCCGAGTATCCGCGAAGGAACCGACTGTTGAACCGCTCGCCCATGTAATCGGGCAGCGTGTAGCCGGCCATCAAACGAAGCTTCTCGGCAAAATAGACGAGCACGATGAGCGTGCCCAAGGCCATGCTGATGAACGGGAGGATGGCCACGCCACCATCTTTGGCCGCCAGCGCCACGCCGCTCAAGATCGCCCCGCCATGCATGACCGATGCCATCATCGCCATGACCATGATGGGCAGACCGATGTTCCGACCGGCCACCCAGAAGCTGTCCATGTTCTTCTGATATCGCGCGCAGACGATCCCGATGAGGACCATCAGTCCCAGATATCCGAGGAATATGGCCATGCCGATCTCTGAGAGCGACATCATTCCCCCCTGCCGGTCATGCGGTTCTGTTTGTAGATCCGCCAGCAGTAGTAGAACTGCCCGAGGACCAAAATCCACGGTAAGACGATGAGCAGGAAAAAACTGGTCAGCGGAAGGCCAATGATCTTCATAGCGCACTCCGATTGGTCATGCTCCGTCCCTTCAGAGTTGCCGGGGCAACATGTCGGGCTCGAGCTGGAGGCACTCGGCGAACGCCGTCAGCCCGGAGAAGTGATGCACGATGGCCATCACCTCGTAGATGGCCCGATCATCAGCTCCCAGCCGTCTCACCTCGCGGAGGTGAAAATCAATGCCGTAAGGCGAGTAGGCGGCGGCCGAGACGGCCAGAGCGATGAACTCTTTGTCCCTCCGGCTCAACCGACCGGGTTGGAAGACCAGTTTGTTGAACGTCCACATGTCGGCCAAATAGGCTGGGTTCCGGGCCATGACCTGATAGACGCCGGGCACCCGCTCCAGCTCGTAGAACGCCTTGATGTCCCGATAGACGCGCTGGACGGCCTGGCTGGCGTGAGATTCGACGACCGGGGAGAGGTATGGCGTGGAGGGCTCGCCCCCGGTCCGGAAATCGGGCCCGATGCCCAATCCATCGGCGAATCGGTTCATCGAATGGGTGGCGAAAACAGTCAGCGCCAGCTCCACCCAGGTCTCGTCTTCGGCGGCCACGCCTCCCTGCTTCATCCCGGAAGCAGTATGGGCGTTGGTTCAGTAATCGCAGGCATTGACCGCCGAGACGGCCACGGCGATCATCTCCTTCAGAGCGCGACTGAGCGCGCCGGGAGCGATGATCCGGGCATAGGCGCGAGAGCGGGGAGCGTTACAGTCCATCCGGTAGGCGATGGCCCGGGAGAGATTGGGCACCCAGTCCATCCCGTAGCGCTTCTTGACCGCCTCGAAATAGGCCTTGACGGCCCCGGTGGCTTCTTGCTCGGAAATCAATCGGACGGTGCTCATGTTGGATCGAGCCTCCTTTCTCGCCAACGACGAGGGCTCACTCAGACCGCCGGAACGGCCCGCCCATCATTCCCGACGCTCAGGGGATGAGCGCGAAGGCGTTCAAGGGTGATCCCGTCGCTCCCCGCAGTCTCAAGGGATTGAGGACGAGGAGGAACTCGTAGACCCCTTCTTCGGCCAGCGCGGCAGCCAGCTCCTCCAGATTCATGTTCTCCACCAGATAGATCCCATGATCGGCAATCAGAATCCGATGCACGGGAAAGACCGTCCCCTTCTCGGGCACGACTTCGTAGCTCAGTTGATCGTCCCCGGTGAGGAAGATCTTCTTGCTGGCCAACCAGCGCGCAGCGCTCTCGCCGGGGCCAGGACGAAATCCCTTATACTTCTCCCGGTCCTTCTCGAAGAATTGGCCGTATCCGGTCCGAATGAGCACGGCATCGCCCGGGCGAATCTCCACGTCTTCAGCCTTGGCCGTCGCCTCCAGATCTTCGGCGGTGATCTCCTGTCCTGGAGCCAGCGCTTTCACGCCCTTGAATCGGGCGACATCGAGCAGGACGGCGCGGTTGACGAACCGCTCCTTGGGGTAGGTCTCGATGCCCAGTTTGAGCAATCCTTGAGGGCTCTCGTTGGCCGGGGCATCCAGTCCGCCGTAGAGTTTCAGATGATCGGAGATATGACCAATGGCATCGATGGTCGGCGCGCCGTGTTGCCCGCTGAAGAACATCATGTCTTCGGCCCAGGCAATACCTCCGGGGATGCGCCCCGCCGTCTCGCGATGACTGGAATGCAACCCCATGGCGAATGGCGGGTTCAAGCTGAGCACCGGCGCGTTCCCATCCCAGACGAAATTCAACTCGATGACCCGCGCCGACCGCACCAGGTCAATGAAATGAGCCATCACCTCGCGGCGGGCGCGCCGCGTCGGCGAGGTCTCCGCCCGTTGAGCGGCGCGGGCGAGATTTTGGGAAGCCTGGGCGAAGGCCGTCAGACGATCGCTCTGGGCGACGTGACTGAGCCGCGCCGTCTCGGCTCGGCTCTCCCACCAGGCGAACGCCCCTAAGGCCACTATCGACACGCTCAGGATAGCGAGGAATCGGTTTTTCCTGTTCATCTTGATCTCCCTCACGATGAAATCGGCTTCCTCCTCACCAGGGCGGGTCTGATGCCGCCCATCTCGGTCGGCGATGACGAGGAGCGAGCCGTTGGAGCATCGAGACTCGGTGATGCCGATCCGGCGGAATCCTCGCGCGCTCGATGCTTCCTTCAATCTTCATAGGCTACTCGAGGACTCCCCGAGGGATAAAAGACGCCCAACAGGCGCACCGGCGCCGTACCCGGATTCTCCAGGCAATGCCGCACGCCAATGGGCAGGAAGATGCTCGTGCCCGGGCCGAACTCGGCGCTCCCTCCCTCCACGTGGACGATGCCTCGACCCTGGAGGATGAAGATAGCCTCCTCGTAGGTGTGATAATGGAAGGGGGCACGACTCGGTGGAATGAACCCGATGAATTGGGTCACCCGCTGGCAACCGAGATCGCGATCGACCATCAACTTGAACTCTCGGTCGGCGCCAGCCCGAAGGGGCGAGCGTTCCTGTTCGCGCACCGTCCGCGGCGGCGGTTCCCCAGAGGCCGTCGGCGATGGACGGGGCTCGTCGAGGAGTCGCCGTCGGTCGTCCTCGGGACAACATACGCTGACCACGGTCAAGGCGTCGGGACCCTCATTCTCGATGATGTACGCGGTGGCCGCGGGCACATAGACGCCCACGCCCGGAGACAACCGATAGGCGAATCCCGACATGTGACAGGCGCCCTCGCCACGAACGACGTAGAGCACCTCTTCAGCCCCCGGATTCACGACGGCCGGCGCGCGACCGGGCCGGTAGTCGCTGATGAACTGAGCGATGTGCTGAGCGCCATTCTGGCGACAGATGGTTCGACGGCACGTCCAATTGGCCACCGCCGTCACCTCGCCATCGGCGGGATCGAAGACGCGACAACCACCGGGTAAGACGCGCATATTCGTTACTCCATCCGCGATGAATTCAAAGCTCTCTGAGAGCGCCACGACCTCATCATCGAGCGGTCGATTCTACTCGACCACGGCGCTCTCTGAGAAGCGCGAATATGAAAGATCCACCGGGCGCTCGGCCAAGGCACGTTCGCTGCCCCGGTCAGTCATCGCCCTCTCGAACCATCAGATCGAGATTCTCCTCCAGCACGGCCACGGCCGCCTCGACATCATCCAGCGTGTTGTAGACGTGGAGCGAGAGCCGCAACCCATCGTGACGGCCGGAAGCGACGATGCGGCGCTCGGCCAATCGCGCCAGGATGGCGCGCAGGTCCTTGGACTGCAACACGATGAGCGGTCCCACGCTGTCGGTCGGCGTCTTGAGCCGGATGCCCAGCGCGCGAGCCCGATCGATCAGCGCGCGGCTCAGCCACTCGATATGAGCGGCGATGCGATCCAACCCAATCTCACTCAGCAGATCGAGGGCGGGCATGGCCGCGTAGAGATTGGGAATCGGGGGAGTGCCCGCCTGAAAGCGCCGCGCCGTCGGCGAAGGATCGAATCGCCGGACGTCGAAAGCGAAGGGATCGCGTTGAGCGAACCACCCGCTGATGGTCGGTTGGAGCGATGGAATCAATTCGGCCCGCACATAGAGGAAGGCCAGACCGGGCGGACCGAGGAGGTACTTGAGCGTGCCGGTGAGATAGAAATCGACGTCGAGCGCCTTCACGTCAATGGGACGGGTTCCACAATCCTGATAGTCGTCCATCATCACCCAGGCGCCCCGTTCGTGCGCCAGGCGGGCGATGGCCTTCACATCGGCGCGCACGCCGTTCAGGAAGCTGACATGGGTGACGGGCACCAGCCGCGTCGTTTCATCTATGGCGCGCGCGTAGGCGTCCACCGGAATGCGACCGTCTCTGGCGGCGATGAATTCCACGCGAGCGCCGCGCCGCTGCTGCGCCAGCCAGATATGTCCCATGGTGGGGAATTCGAATTCGCCCATCACGATCTTGAAGCGAGGATGAAAGTCGAGCGCGCTGGCCACCGCATTGATGCCCGCCGAGACGCTGCTCACAATGGCCACTTCGTCGGGCTGGGCGCCGATGAAGGCGGCAAACTGCTTCCGCGCCCGTTCGTACTGCTCGGTCCACATGTCCCACGGCGAGCCCCGCTCGCGCCAACTGGTCAGATAGGCCATCACCCCGGCCTCCACCACATCAGCGAGCGCCCCCTGCGAGCAGGAGTTCAGATAGATCCGCTGCTGGAAGACGCGGAATCGGGCCCGAATCTCGTTCAGTTCTCGCTCCGTCAACATGCTCCGCCCTGGCCCCGTTCTGGACAGCCGTCGCCGCAGTCCCCTTCGCCACCTGACCCCGGCGAGATGATGGAGGCAGGCTGCCGCCCTTCCGGTCTCCGGACCGGCCAGGGAACAAACGACCCTGTTCCTCTCATCATCGTCGCGCTGCCGAGAGAGTCCCCTCGACCCGCGGACGCGGGCAAAGAGCTGCGGTGACTTCGGAATTATCTTCGTTCCTCTCGATCCACGACGCCCCGTCTCTATAGAGTTCTCCCCACACGGCATCTCACATTATGAGACGCCGTAATAGCATGATCAGAGACCCACTTGACCTTGGCTGACTTCGCCGACCCCAGCGTGCGACGATGTCCCGCGGTAACCGAGTTCCGCCGACAATTGATCTGCCGTTTCGATCACCACTTTGGCGAGCATGGGGATCTTGTCGTCGGTGAGGCGAAAATTCGGTCCGGCAATGCTGATGGAGGCCACAACGTCTCCCGAGTAATCTCTGACCGGGGCTCCGATGCACCGGAGCCACTCTTCGACCTCCTCGTTATCGACGGCATAGCCGAGCTGGCGCACCCGCTGGAGGTCCTCTTTGAGCTGAGCCGGCGTGGTGATCGTATTCCGCGTGTAGGCGCGCAAGCCGCGCTGCTTGATCAGATCGTCGAGTTTCGATTCCGGCAAAAAAGCCAACAACGCTTTACCCACCGCCGTGCAGTGCGCCGGATGCCGTTGCCCAATATTAGTGGGCACCCTCACCGAGCGCGGCGGTTCGACTTTCTCCAGGCAGAGGGCCTCACCGTGATCGAGGATGCAGAGGTGAGCCGTCTCGCCCGTCTCGTAGACGAGCTGCTCCAGATAGGGTCGCGCTCGCTCGCGCAAGTCCAGCCGGGCCACCGCCTTGCTCCCCAACTCGAACAATTTCAAGCCCAGCCGATACCCACCCCCCTGCTGGTTCCTCTCCACCAACCGATACTGCTCCAACACCACCAACAGACGATGTACCGTGCTCTTGTGAAGGCCCAATCGCTCGGACAATTCGATCAACGTGGGCTCGGACTCCTCGCTGGCCAACGTCTCCAGAATGGCCAGCGCCCGCTCCAGCACCTGGACGCGATACGGCGATCCTCGCTCTTTCCCTCTGCCCTTGGTCATCGTCCTCCTTGTTTCACATCGTGAGATGCCATACTAAATACCAAAATTCATTGACGAAGTCAAGCACTTTTTTCTTCCCTTCACCAGAGGAATATACTCCCCGCGATGGATGCCTGAGCGCGTCAGGCGAAATGGTGGAGATGATGATCGCCTCAGGTCGTGCGGCTGGTGAACTTATCAAAGCGGATGCGTTCGGTAGGGATGCCTCTCTCCCGCAACAATAAGATGGCGGCGTCGATCATGGCTGGAGGACCGGCCAGATAGGCTTCGCACTCCTGGAGTGATCGATCGCCGAGGTATTTGTTCATCACCTCGGTGATCAATCCCACCTCGCCCGTCCACTGTGGATCGCCCGCTTCGGAGAGCGCTGGGACGAACCTGAAGTTGGGATGTTCTCGTTCCAGTCGGGAAAACTCTTCATCGTAGTAGAGGTCCCGAAGTCGGCGGACGCCAAAAAACAGCGTCATTTTTCGTCGCTCATCCAATCTCTTCTCGAATGCATGAAGGAGCATCGACCGGATGGGGCCGATGCCCGATGCGCCGGCGACGAAGATGACCTCCCGATCGGAATCTTCGCGCAGGTAGGACTCGCCGTACGGCCCGCTGAACCGGATCTCATCGCCGATGTGGAGACGATGGAGATAGCCCGAACCGACGCCGCCGGGCACATAGCGAACGACGATTTCGATGGCCTGTTGGCGGCTCGGCGGTGAGGAGATGGAATACGAGCGGGTGACCTCGGCTTCGGGGATGAAGACGTCGATGTATTGACCGGCACGAAAGCCGATGGAAGGCGGATCCACGAGCTGGATGAGGAAGCTTTTCGTATCATAGGTCAGCGTGACCATATCGCCGATGCGGCCTCGATACTCTCCAGGGAGTTCATCGGCCTCCAGCTTCGTCGCCTCGATGACCAGATCCTCCAACGGCGTCGCTTGACAGAGGAGCACGTATCCCTCTTCCTTCTCGAAGTCCATGAGCGCGAACGGGGAATAGTCGCCATAATCGACTTCTCCCTCCAGGATACGCGCCTTACAACTGGCGCACTGTCCGTCCCGGCATCCGAAGGCCAGTCTCACCCCTTGTCGCAGGGCGGCATCGAGGATGGGTTCATCTTCTTCGCACTCGATCTCCTTATTCAGGGGCACGAGCTTGACGCGGTAGGTCATATACGGCCCTCGTCTTGCCACAACGCGCCTGGTCCGCGCCAGGCGGTCGATCTCACGCCCACGAGCGAACCGGGATGGGTTCGAAGAAGCTCGCTGGCGCTCGCTCCCCCCAGGAGAGTCGCCCCTCGCGCTTGTAGTCTTCGAACGTCCAGTGGATGGGCGGAGCATCCATATCCGGAATCCAATACCCCTCCGAGTAAAATTCCAGTCGGTTCCCCGAGGGATCGCGAAGGTAAATGAACATCGAATTGGTCGCCTTATGGCGCCCGGGCCCGAATTCAATGCAGGCGGCCCACCCGGCATCGGCCACGACGTCGGCCACGTGAATGACCTGCAGGGCGTTGGCCACCCAGAATGAGACGTGTTGCATCCCCGGCTGGGGTTTATGAACCAGGGCGATGTCATGGGAGCTGGAGGTTCGATGGAGCCAGGCGGCGAACATGCCGTCGCCGTTCTCGGCATCCACGTATTCGGAGAGATGCAATCCCATGGCCTGATAATATTTGACGCCGGCATCGACGTCGGGCGTGAACAGGGCGACGTGATCCAGCCACTGAGGAACCGCCCCGCGCCACAGGTGAGCCTTGCGAGCCAGACTCTCGACGCGCTCCATAGTGTAATAGAACTCCACCGGGTGACCGCAGAGATCGTGCACGCGCAGGGCTTCCCCCTGTCCCCGCTCTTCCCCGGCGGAGATCCATCGAGTGGGACGTCCCTCGCGGCGGAAGCGCCGTTCCAGCTCCCGCAGTGCCTCTGGGCGATCCACTCGCCAGCCGAAGTGAATGAGCTCGGGCCCTTCCGCCCGAGAGAGGATCAAGCTGTGATGATCGGTGTCCGAGACGCCCCGAAGATACAGGCGATCCGCCTCCCGGGCCGTCTCGACGAATCCCAGTACATCGATATAGAAGGCCGCCGCCTCATCGAGATCCCGCACACCGAGTTCGGCGTGACCGATCTTCACTAAGTTCATGATGCACCTCCCTCACCGTATGGCCTTCCCGCCCCCGCGCGAATGACGTCTCCCCGAGATCCCCGTGTGGCAGGAGGACGGAATCCCGCGCGCGGCTCACGTGCCCTGACTGAAAAAGCTCTCCGGTGGAGGTCCTCCCCACATGCTCGTTCCGACTTTGAACGTGTTCTCATCCCAGGTCTTCGTCGGGTAATCATCCTCATCGTGAACGAGCGCCATTTCGCTGGACAGTTCCAGGCGGTTGCCATCGTCGTCAAAGAAGTAGAGAAACGTGTTGTATCCGATACCATGCTTCCCCGGCCCATATTCGATGGTGTATCCCCCATCGAATAATCGATTCGCCCCCCGGCGGAGATCGTCAAACGTTTGAACGAGGAAATTCAGGTGATGGAGTTTCCCCACCGGGCCCTTCAACATGGCGATCACGTGGTGATCGACGTTGCAGCGGAGGAATGCCCCGATGAGATCCGGGCCCATGCGCACGTAATCGCTCACGGTGAATCCGAGACACTGCGTATAAAAATCGATCCCTTTCTGGACATCGTCGACGAACAGAGCGAGATGATGAACGGCGAGGGGTTCGACGCCCTTGACCGAGAGCCCCGAACCCGCCGGTTCGATCGAATGAACGGCCTCGACGACATGGCCGAAGGGATCGGTGAACCGCAGCGTGCGACCCTGTCGGGGCATGTCCGTCCCCCATTCCGTAGCGACGCCATGTTCCTGCAACCGCTTCTCCAGTTGGCCGAGGGCGTCCTCGGAGGCCACCTTCCAACAGTAGCGGTCCAGTCCCGGCGACGCCGCTCTCTTGATGACGAGATCATGGTGGGTGAGACCGCAACTGAGGTAGATGGTCTCCCCTTCCCGCCCCGTCTCTTGAAATCCAAGCGTGTCCACATAAAATCGGAGCGCCTTGTCCACGTCAGTGACTTTCACGGCCGCATAGCCGAGTCTGGAGACGAGCATTGTATCACCCTCCTTTCACTGTGATGGTGCTTCGCTTCGACTCACTGTTCGCAGCGGGGAGGCTCACTCCGCTTCGGACTGGAGTTCCGCCCAGGTTTTCATCCCCGCGCTCTCCCGTCGATTGATGGGACCGATGGCATCGAGCAAACGGCTATTCTCGATGCCCAGCATGCGAACGGGTCGTTGCGGATCGAGATTGTAGTGTCGGTGCCACGTCCAAGGTGGCGTATAGATACAGTCATTCGGCCCCCACTCGACCCGGCGCCCTTCGATCTCGGAATAGCCGCGCCCCTCGATGACGAAATGAACGCTCTCGTGATGATGCCGCTGCATATCCGAAGATCCGCCGGGCGGAATCTCCTGCAAAAAGATCTCGAACGTCCGCGTGGGGAGATCCAGGTAGAGGGCGATCTTGGAGAAATTCCCCGTCTGTTCGGGTCCCAACCAGTGCAGATCTTCTCCACGGGCCACCAGCACGTCGGTGCGCACCGGTCCGAAGTGTTTGGCCTGTTTGAGTTTCTCCATGAATGCTTTCAACTTGTCATCCATAGGCATCCCTCACAATTACGCCGTGGGGGGAATTTCAATGTACCCCCCGTCGACATTCCAGACGGCTCCATGGACGAATCCCCCTTCAGGGGAGGCGAGGAAGGCCACCGCCTCAGCCATCTCCGATGGATGAGCGAACCGTCCCACCGGGGATTTGGCCATCTCCCGTTGGTAGAAGATCTCCTCATCGAGGCCCGCCTCGGCAGCTCGCTTGCGAAGCAATTGTTGCTGCCGCTCCGTCTCCACGTTGGCCACCAGGATGGCGTTGGCCGTGATGCCGTCATGACCGACTTCATTGACCAGCGAACGGGCCAGGGCCACGACGGCCGAGCGCATGACATTGGATAAACAGAGATCGGGTATGGGGCGGACGACCGAAGCCGAGGCCATGTAGATCAATCGCCCCCACTTCCGCTCGCGCATGGCGGGCAGAACTTCTTGAGTTAACACCACGGCGCTCATCACGATGAGGTCGAACGCCTGGCGCCAGTCGGCCACCGAGAGTTCGGAGAAGAGCCCCGGACGCGGCGGCCCGGAATTGTAGACCAGAATATCGGGCGGTCCCAGCTCGGCGGCGACATCGCGGGCGAATTGGGCGACCGATTCCGAACGGCTCAGGTCCACGGCGCGGGAGAAGACGCGAACGCCGGTTCGCTCGGCAATCTCCCGGGCGCTCTGCTGGATCGCTCGAGGATCCCGCGAACAGATGGCCACGTCGGCGCCCGACATGGCCAACTTGAGAGCGATGGCCTTGCCGATGCCCCGACTGGATGCCGTCACGATGGCGACTTTCCGGCTCAAATCGACGTTCATCACTCTTGCCTCAACGACCCGCCGGCTGCTCTCGCACGAACGCTTCGTCGGCCCGCTTCAGAGCCTCCAGCGTATCGTCGACATCATAACTCTCCAACAGTTTTTTGGCGAGGTTCACGGCTTCGGTTTTGTCATATAGCCGGTACTGCGTGATGATGCGCAGATAGAAAGGATCGCCCGCATAAAATCGTTCGTACAACTCGTGTCGCCCTCCGAAATCGGAGACGGCCAGATCGGCGGCCGCCTTGAACAATTTGATTTTCTCTTCGGCCGAGATGGACGCCCCGCGATAGTACTTCCTCACATCATCGGCGATGGGACTGTCAAACACGGTCACCGAGGCCGGCTGGTACATGAGCCCTCCGGCCAGGAGCAATTGCATGATTTCCCGAACGCGCGGATACCACCGATTCCCCGAATTGCGAATAGCCAACAGGGGAGTGACGTTGGGCACATAGGTCCCATCGGGCAGCACCTCGGCGGTCGCTTCGGAGGCGATGATCCCCGCCCTCACCAATTCGATGTACGTGGTGATTTCCCCGATCATATCCTGGACGTTGGGGAATTGGCTGATTTGAATGGCGTCGGCACAGAGCACGGTCAGCCCGAGCATGAACTGGAGCTTGGAGAGCAACCGGATCGATGTCTGGTGACCGGTGAACGCGTTGGAGTTGACCTGCCAGATATTGTTGACCCGCTCCGGATCCTGATTGATGAACACGCGCTCCCAGGGAACGAGCACATCGTCGAACACGACGATGGCGTCCATCTCATCGAACTGGGAGGCCAGGGGATGATCGTACACGCTCGGTTTGGTGTACGGTTCGCGACAGATCAACCGCACGCCGGGAGCACTCATGGGAACGGCAAAGGCGATGGCATAGCGCGCATCTTCGGCGGTATGGCGACCGAACGGCCAGACGAGCATCTCATCGGCGTAGGGCCCGGCGGTGGCCAGCATCTTCGCTCCGCGCACGATGAGCCCCTTGTCCGTCTCCCGGACCACGCCGACGTAGGTGAACGGATCGGGCTGTTCGGCCGGCGACTTGGACCGATCGACCTGGGGGTTGATCAACACGTGCGTCAAGAAGAGATCGTGCTCCCTGACGAATTCATAGTAACGGCGCACGTTCTCGGCGTACTCCCCGAAGAAATCGGCGCGGATGGCCCAGGCGGTCAGCATGGCGCTGATGAAATCCGTCGTCCGTCCCATGATGCCGAACGTCTCGTCGGCCCAGGTCTTATGCATCCGCCGCCGCTTCACCAGATCGTCGCGCGACTTGGGGATGAGAAAGGACGTACCCACCAGGTCCCCGGTCGATGGGGAGCGATAGGTCATGAACTCTTGCAACTGAGGATCGTGTTGGAGATCGTAAAGCCGCGCCACGGCGCGAACCGCCGGAGCCAGGGCCGGATGAGTGGTGACATCCTCGACGCGCTCATTGCCGATCCACGTTTCCGGCATTGACTGCTTCAAGTTTTCAATGTATTGTGCTCCCGTTCGAACTGGCATAATGAGCCCTCCTTATCGCGAATAGGTTCAACCTCGGGGGCGGTGAGCGATTGAGGCGAGCCACGTTCCTCACCGCTCAACGCCTCCGTCCACCTCTCACTCGACATCCCGAACGAACCTGAAGAACGCTGGCGAGGACGCCTCGGCGCCCATCCGCTGTCGCCGGAGAATGCTTCTGACGCTCTGCTCCTGGACGCGCATCGCTCTCCCGCTCGCTTCGCTCTTCATTTCAATAAGAAATCCAGCACTACGCGATTGAACTCTTCCGGCTTCTCGAACTGAGGCCAGTGCCCGCACTCGTCGATGACGACGAATTGGGAATTGGGGATGTGCTCCTGAGCGGCCTTCCCCACCTCGATGGGCGCCGTAGGATCGTGGGACGTCCAGAGGACGAGCGTCGGATGCTGGATGCGGGAGAGACGCTCGGGCGTGAGAATGTACTTTTGGCGAATCTCCATCTCCTGGAGGCAGAGCACGTGTTCCATAGCCCGAACCATCCCGGGCTGTGAATAGATGCGATAGCGGATCTCAACCATCTCGTCGGTCATCTTCTTGGGGTCATACATTAACCATTCCAATCGCTTGCGCACCGTCTCGGTGCTGACGTTCTTGACGGCTTCCAGCGTGGAATTCTTGACCTTGGCCATGACTTCCGGATTGGACCGAAAACCGCCCGCCGTGTTCAGGATGAGCTTCTCCACGCGCTCAGGGTACTCCAGAGCGAACCAGGCGGCGATCCACGCTCCCATCGATTCGCCTTGGATATGCGCCCGCTCGAGACCGGCCGCGTCCATGAAGTCTCGCAAGTGCTGCGCATACACGGGGAGGGTATAATCTTTGTCGGGCTTATCGGTGAAGCCGTGCCCGATCATGTCGATGGCATAGACGCGGAAATGCTCGCCGAGCCCACGGAAATTGCGGATATAGGTCTCGGCGTGACCGCCCGTCCCATGGAGCATGATGAGAGGGAAGCCGCGTCCCGATTCCAAACAGCGCGTGCGAATACCTCCGGCGTCGTAGTACGTTTGCGCGATATCCAATCCCAAAACATCGACCCAGCACGTTGATTCTTTCATCATCCTCTTCCTCCCTCAGATGGTCCTCATCCGTGATGTCGGTCAACGATGAATGTGGATGACGACGGCAGTGGGCGTTTCCGTATCCATCAATTGAAAGCCACGATCGATTTCCGAGAAGGAGAGCCGATGGCTCACCAGGGGAGCGATGGCGAGTTTCCCTTGACGATAGATCTGGAGTAAGTCCTGCATATCCGACTGTCGAGCCAGAAAAGCGCCACGAACGATGATCTCTTCGAAGATGAGTTTCTCCAACACGGCCTCCAACGGTTTCATGCGGGTCGCCTGTCCGACCAAGCATAATCGCCCGCGACGCCGGGTGGCCAACAAAGCTCGCCCGATGAGGTCAGCGTCGGCACTATAGTCGAGCACGACATCCCAGCCGCGTCCCTCGGTGCGCTGTTTCCCGGCCTCCATCAGATCGTCCACTCCCACTTTCAACACGCCATCAGCGCCGTGCGCTTCGGCCTGCTTCAGCCGTCGCTCGTCCGCGTCGGCGACGACGGCTACACCGCCAGCCAGATGCACCAGTTGAATGGACGCCAGCCCCCAGAGGATACCTCCCAGGATGAGGACGACCTCGCCGGGCTTGATCTCGGCGTCCATGAAAGCGCGATAAGGGGTGCCGAACCCGCAGGTGAGCAAGCTCGCTTCTTCGCCGCTCATGCCTTCGGGCAATCGCTCCAGCGCTCGCTCGGGGATGGCCACCTGCTCGGCGAATCCTCCTTGACGCGTGAGTCCGAGCACCTGCCAATGCGCACAGATGTTATCGTACCCGTGACGACAGTAGTAACAATCGCCACAACTGATGGCGAAGTTGGACAACACGCGATCGCCGACGCTCACCTTGGTCACGGCTTCCCCGACCGCGGCGACGCGTCCGGCGAGCTGATGCCCGAGGACGATGGGCAATTGGAGAGGCCAATCGCCCCGCCAGGCATGCCAGTCGGTGTTGCAGATGGAGCACACGTCCGGTTCGACGAGCACATCGGTGGGACCGAGCTGGGGATCGGGCACCGTCTTCAACGCTAATGGCTGCTTGAAGGCCTCCAATTCCGCGATCTTCATCGTCTCATTCCCTCACTCTTGTTGTTCGGGCGGTTGGAATCCCCGTACGCTGTAACCGCCATCGACGAGGAGGATCTGCCCGGTGATATGAGAGGCGGCCTCCGAGGCGAGGAAGGCGATGGCCCCGGCGACCTCCTCGGGCTGACCCGCCTTTTGCAACGGCGTCGTGGCTTTGATGAACTCGATGACCTGAGGATCATCAAACAACGAACGATCATCACCGTAGGGCTGTCCCAGCTTGATGGCATTCCGGAGATCCGTGATCGTCCCTCCCGGGGCAACGCCGTTGACGCGAACGCCGAAGCTGGCCACCTCGAAGGCCAACTCGCGAATGAGTCCCACGACGCCATGCTTGGCCACCGTGTAGGCCAGCCCCCCTTGCTGAGGGAAGAATCCGGCCGTGGACGCCGTCATGACGATGTTGCCCTTGGTCTTGATGAGCTCCGGCAACGCCGCCTTACACGCCAGGAAGTACCCCTTCAAATTGGTTCGCAGGACGCGATCCCATAGCTCTTCGGTCGTGTCCACGAGCGGCGTGAAGCCATCGAACACGCCGGCGTTGGCTACCAGAATATCCACTCGACCGAAGGCATCGCACGCCTGCTGCACCATTCGTTGATTATCCTCGGCCTTGCCGGCATCCATGTGTACGGCGATAGCCGATGCCCCATCGAGTTGCTCGATGGCGGCTTGGGCCGCTTCCTGGTTGCGATCGGCGATGACGACCTTGGCGCCAGAAGCGGCGAAGAGCTTAGCCGTCGCCAGACCAATGCCGGCGGCTCCTCCGGTGATGATGGACACTTTGCCATCCAGACTGATGTTCATTCCAGTAACCTCCCTTCATCATCCTCGGCCATATACCCGCCAGTGGCAATCACCGATTCGGGAATCCCCATCCAGTCTTGAACCTCCCGCAAGCTCTTGCCGGCGGCGAACTCGGCGGCGATACGATCGCCGATATTGGGAGCCAGATAGATGTCCGGATCGTGCTCGAAGATCAACTTACACGGTTCCGAGCAAAAATGATATTCCTTCCCCTGATAGGTGCTCGAATGAATCTTGGGCTCATGATAGCTGGGGAAGACGCAGGGAAGCTGGCACACCTGGCAAATGGTGGGGACGCCCTGAGCATTCTTCATGTCGCCAGCGGCGACTTCGTCCCACCATCGGCCGTAGAGCGATTCCCAATGGGGGTACTTGGTCGTCAACCACTGGCGATCTCGCCGGGTGACGCGAGGCACCTTGATGAAGCTGAGATATTTGTAAGCGAACAACACCTGCCACAGCCCGTGAGTGAAATACTCCACATCCTCGAGAATGGCGTCGAGGAAGGCGATCGGCTTCAGCCCGCGTTGCTGGAGTTCCTTCTCCACGCCGCGATAGAACTGGACCAAGTACCGATAGACGTACTCCTTGAAGCTGGAACTCTTGTTGGTGTTGTAGACATCGGCGCTGAAGGCGACGGCCGGCGCCAGCGCCCGATAGCCGCGCCAGATCCACTTGTTGTTCCACCAGTTGATGGTCTCTTTATCGGCGTCGCTCACCAGATCGAGCACATACCGGAAGGTGTTATATCCCAGCGCCATGTGACGCGTCTCGTCCGATTGCACCGACATGAACGTCTGAGCCGTGCTGAAGTCATTGGCTCGGGTCACGCTCTCGGGCAAGGCGGCAAAAATGGTGTTGGAGATCCCGACTTCGATGTGAAAGGAGAGCGCCAGGAGCGTCTGCAAGGGATCGACCTTGGCCAACGCGCACACTTCTTCGAAATAGCTCCGAAACACCTGGATGGTCCATCCGTTTTTCCAATGACGATCCAGGTAGATGATATGATCGGGATGGCCCTCGGCGAGTTTGAGCGCCGTCTTTCGCTCGATGGCCGCATGTCGAATTTCATCGATCACCTGCGCCATGGTCGCCAACTTGATACTGCTGCCCGGGATATGGCGAACGAATCGACCGAAGGAGAGCGAGATACTGTATTCGGCCGGGGATAACGCGGCGTAGACCAATCGACTGAACTCGTGCCACCGATGATCGATCTTTCGATTGAGTCCGAATCGACTCAACAGATCGAGACCGTTCCACAGAACCTGTTGCTTCTCGGCCTGCACTCTCATGTAATTATCGAACACGAGCTCAAAGGGATCTGTGAATCGCTCCCAATCGGTCTTCATCGGTGATCGTGCCTGGTAGAACACGTCCGGCGACTGATACCGCGGAGTCCAGGCGAAAGCCTCTTTGATCTCCTCATAGCGACCCGGTGTTTCTGACATGATCGCATCCTCCCTGCTCAATCATAACTTGGCCACGGCGAAGCCGTCGGCATGCCAATAATCGACGGCTCCCCCGACGGTGCAGACGACAAACACGGTGAGCTCATTCAGATCGATATCTTGTCCCGTCACCTCCTTGACCGTCGCTCGATCGACCTTGATGACATGCGGAGCCTGGGCCTTGAGGATGATCAGTCCGGCATCGGTCCGTTCGACTTCCACGTCCGGATCCGTCTCCTCGAGCGTCTCGGCCACCGCCTCGGTAACGGGGGCATTCATGAATTCAATGCGGAATTCGCGCTCATCGACGGCTTGTGGTGTTGACGTCATACTGACCTCCCGACCGAAGAAGTGGAGGGAACCTCCAGGTTCAACTCCGCATAGGTCGTTTCGATGGCTTTCTGGCGATCCTCCCACACCGCCTCAAACGAGATGCCCGTGATCTCCTCCAGGTGGTCGAAGGCCGGTCCAAACAGCCGACGGGTGGCCTCCGCCGCGCGTGGGAACCAGCGGTCGATCCAGGCCTGAACGAGAGGCCGGTTCTCGGCATGAGCATCGAGAACATATTTGACGAAAGCACGCGCCAGATCGGCATGATACGATTCCTGGGCCCACATCACCTGACTCACCGACCAGAGGACGGGATCTCCACAGCGCAACCCCAGTCTCGGCCACTCCACCAGATAGATGGGTTCCATCACCTGCTCCAATACGAAATCGAAAGCCACGATGGCTTCGGCCCAGTCCTCGATCACCATGAGATCCTCTACCAAACGACGCAACGGCTGAATGTCCGGAGCCTCATCCCAGATCGCCGCCGCCCGATCGAATCCGCCAACGTGCTGTCGATAGAAACGGCAGAGATCAACGTTATGACACACGTGACCGAACTCGTCGAATCCCTGGAGAGAGAAGGCATGAGAGACATATTCGCCCAGGGCAGAACTTTTAATGTCATGGAACGCCATACATCCGGCGGATTCGTAGTAGCGCATGGCCGGATAGAAGGTATTCAGCTCGTCAATCCACGGCGAGGCCGTGCGTTGGAAGAGATCCGGCTGATTCATGGTATCGAGGCATCCCTTGATGCGCTCGGCGTCTTGAGCGCGCCTGAGCACGTAAGTGTGATAGGAAAAGGCGGCGGGATCGCGGAAGTCGTCCCAAGACTCCACGCGCACCTGGGTCGAGTCGTCGGACCACAACGGCATATAGTAGGGGGGCGTCCAATAGAGTCCGAAGACGAGCTCTTCGTACTCGGTGGCGCGACGAGGGCGATCCCGCAGCCGGCCAAAAGCACTCTTGGGTTTCCTGGCTCGTGCCATAGGCATCCTCCTTCCCACTAGAAGCTGATGCGGAATGAAAACTGGATCTGGCGCATATTGCCCACATTGCGCGGCGTGCCGAAGCTCGGCACGGCTCCCCGAACCCCATCGCCGAACTCTCGAGGTACCGGCCCGATCAAATCGGTGGCGCCATACACGTTGTTCACATCCAGGACGTTGACGTGATTGAACAGATTGAAGAACTCCACGCTGAATGTGCCTCTCACCCGCTCGCCGAACGGGATGAGCCGCTGAAGCCGCAGATCCACTTGCTGGAAATCGTCGCCCTTGTACGTATTGCGGCCCAACACGCCCACGCGATCGGGGAAGGGGAACCCATCTCCATTGGCGTCGAACCCGACCAGGACAGACGTATATCGCGGGCTCTGCAGCGTGGTGATCACGCCCACCTTCCAGTCCCGCAGGACCACCCACCGGCTGGGCGATTCGAATAACCAGGTGAGCACGAACCGCTGGCCAATATGATTATCCGAGACGCCTCGCTCCAGATCGCGCCGGAAGTAATTCTGCGGGCCAGTGGCAAACTGAATCGTCGATTGGTTATCGATGGACTTGGAGTAGGTATAGTTGGCCGTCAGCGAGAAATGATGGCTGAACCGTTTGGTCACGCTGAACATCCCGGCGTGGTAAATGGAAAAGGCGCTGGGCGTGAAGAGGAAAGCGAATCCGAAATGAGGATCGGCCGGTGCCATGGCCGTCTTTCCGTTGGGGAGCGTCCCGATGGGCCGGGCGTTGGCGTGCCCGAAATAAGGGATCTTCACCGCGTGCACGAACAAGTAACCGGCCGACACGGCGATGCCCCGGCTGATCTCATATTCCAGCTGTAGACTGGCATTCTCCGCATACGGATTGGGGAAGTCACGAACGGCGAATCCATGAGAGAAGCCGATCAACTGCTGAGGTGGCGGATAGCTCCCATCGCGCACGAAGCGGGCGAACGCCGGGCCCGCCGTGAACGGTCCGGGAAGAACGCCCAACGGACCGAAGTTGGCCAATCCAATGAGGGTGTTTTCCGGATTGAGGAATTCGCTGAGCAGCGGATTGTTGAGATAGCCGTTGATGGCCCCGAATGCCGTCAGCGTCCCCAGCATATCGCTCCAGTTGAACGGAGCGGTGAATATGCCGGCACCACCGCGGAGCACGCCGCGCGCCTCATGGAAGGAATACGAGAACCCCAGGCGCGGCTGGAAGTTATTGAGATCCTCCTCGAAGAATCGCTTATCGCCAAACGGCCGCGTCTCCACGTCATAGCGAAGACCGAACGTGAGCGTGAAGTTCGGCGTCACGCGCCATTGATCCTGGATGTAAAACGCGCCCAACTGGTGCGTATACTCCGCCGTGGACGCACGATCGAACTCCTCGGCCAGTGGGGGAGGCAGGAGGCTCGCCTGCCAGTCCGTCCCTCGCGGAGGGAGCTGTTGCCCGAACAGCGAGCGCGGCTGGCCGAAGTAGAAGACGACGGCCGTCGGTCGCGTGAACGGCGGGAGTCCAAAGAAGCTCTCCGGAGTGAACACGACCACCGCCGGAGTGAACATGGGAGATTTGGTCGTATTCCAGATGTTGTGGAATTCGCCACCGAATTTCACCAGATGATCGCCGCGGGTGTAGGTCACATTCTGCCCGAGTTGAAGCCGCGACTCGCGATAAAACGTGAAGCTCCCCACCGGACCACCGGTCTGTACCAGATTGGGAATGGCGAGGAAAGGTTCGCGCCCCGCTCCCACCGGAGTGAGATGAAACGTTCGCCGGGCGAACTGAACGACCGTGTCCCCCGTCCAGGCCGGAGAGAACAAGTGAATGAGATTGGCAATGAGCGTTTGATCGCGAATGGGATTATCGCGAAATGTTCCCGGGAGCCCCAATCCCGGCGGCGCCCCCGGCGTGTTCGGGTTGCGCTGGTCGGTGAACAGATAGCGCACACCCAGCGTCGTTGAGGCCGAGAACTGGTGATCCACTTTGGCGATGAACTGATCGTAGTCGTTGATCTTCAGGATGGAACTCAAGTCCTCGGCCGAGAGTCCGAAGGACTGTTTCACGGCATTAATGGCATCGATGTTCTGCAGGATGAAGTTGGAGTACAGCGGCGATTCGGCCCGTCGCTGTCCTTCATACCCCCCGAAGAAAAACGTTCGATTCTTCGCCAACGGTCCGCCTACCGTCACGCCAAACTGGTTGAGCCGCAACTTATCGAATCCGGGAGAAGAGAGAGGACTCTTGGCGTCCAACGAATTGTTGCGGAAGAACTCGTAGATCTCTCCATGAAACTCATTGGTGCCCGACTTGGTCACCGTGTTGACGATCCCGCCCAGGCTGCGCCCCGTATCCACGGCATAGGTATTGTTCACCACGCGAAACTCCTGGACCCAATCCTGCGATGGATTCGCCCGCTGAACGCCGGAGATGCTGGTCGTATAATCGACGCCATCCAGTGAGATGAACGCCGAATGCGTCTCTCGCACGCCGCCGAAGCTGAGCTTCAAGGTCGTCTCGGTGAACGGCGCCTGGCTTCCCACCGAGGTACTATTGCCGATGACCACCGAAGGCGTCAACAACACGAAGTCGATGAAGTTTCGCCCGTTGATGGGCAGGTCTTCAATGCGTCGCTCATCGATGACCTGACTGACCTCGGTCTTCTCCAGATCGATGACCTGGTCGGCCACCGCTTGCACGGTCACCACTTCCTGGACGGCCGCCACGGGAAGGGTCACCTCCACCGAGGCCGCCTGTCCCACGGTCAGTTGAATCGCTTGCACGACATCCTGGAATCCTTCGGCGCTGACTCGGAGCTCATAGGCCCCTGGAGGAACATCGACGATCCGCCCCACGCCCGCTTCGCTGGTCACCTTCTCTCGCTGAAGCCCGGTCTTCTGACTGGTGAGAACGATCTTCGCTCCCGGAATGACCGCTCCGGTGGCATCTTGCACCTTCACCGAGAGGCTGGCCAACGTCTGCGCCTGGATCGCGCTGGCCACCAGCAGACAGAAGATGCCCGATAACGCAATCCTGCTCCTGATATGTGTCTCCACCATACAACCTCCTCGACCAATAAGATTCAAACTATCATTGCTTCAGGGGATGAGCCCCTCCACAAAGAGAACCTCACTGCTCGGTCGCCAGACGGCAGTATCGACCTCCGAAGAAGAGAAGGGGGGACCGGCGATCGCTTATGTGGCCCGCTTTCACTTCTCCCAGGAAGATGGTGTGATCTCCGCCATCGTACGCTCGCGTGATTTGGCATTCCAGATAGGCCAATACCCCGTCCAGAATGGGAGCTCCCGTCGTACCCGTCCGATACTTCAGTCGAGCAAACCGATCGGTATCTTTGCTCGCAAACCGATTGGAGATTTCCTTCTGGTCTTCGGCGAGAATATTCACGGCGAAACTCCGTCCCGGCTTGAATAATGCGTATCCGCCCACCTTCTTATCTATGCAGATGAGCACCAGCATGGGGTCCAACGAGACCGAAGTGAATGCATTCACCGTCAGGCCATAGGGCGTCCCGTTCTCTCCGGCGAGAGTGACGACGGTCACTCCCGTGGCAAACCGTCCCATGAGTTGTCGAAATTGTTGTTGATCGAGCATCACCCCTCCCCTCCTCGAGGATGAGCGTCATTCGCTCGTCACTGCCCCCACCCGACGGCACCGTCGCGGGCGAGGGAATGTTTCAATTGGCGCGGGCTGGTGCAGATTCCGCGCCAGTCCGGGCGCGGAGGCGATGGCGGGCCAACGCTTCGCCCACCCGCACCGCCGCCGCCGTCATGATGTCCAAATTCCCCGCATACCGCGGCAAATAATCCCCCGCCCCCTCCACCTCCAACAACACCGTC
>Ga0256841_1000049_pt1 | contig 132887 bp, 101 predicted proteins | sample 356308metaG_FD_185971 | JGI IMG/M metagenome (GOLD analysis project Ga0256841, IMG submission 185971) | Hydrothermal vent microbial communities from Mid Atlantic Ridge, Atlantic Ocean - 356-308 | ecosystem: Environmental > Aquatic > Marine > Hydrothermal vents | place: Atlantic Ocean: Mid...
ATGGAACGAGCTGGTGGATTCGGCGACGAACCGGCTGGTTGCGAACTACTACAACCGCTTTGACGCCAACGGGAACCAGACGCGGGTGCCGTGGCCGGGCTACGGCTACGCGACGCTGTACTACGACGAGCTGAACCGGCTGGTGAAGGTGGACTCGCCGGACGGCAAGGAATACTACGAGTACAGCCCGTCCGGGGACCGGGTGTGGCGGAAGCGGGAGGCTGAACCGCCCCGGGTTTCCCTGAGGCTGAATTGCGCGACGCAGGGCTCCTTCTCAGCGGTGCCGGGCGGTTCATCGTACATCATCGCTTCGAACCCCGCCGCCGGTGTGGCCGCGCGCCACCACCGGCCCAGACCGAGAGCGGAACTTTCCACTCTGCGTCGAGATTCCCCTGCTTCGCCGGGCCGATCCCGGTGAGCTCCAGCGTGTGCTCCAGCGGGAGAACGTGCGGCGGTGAAACAGCCGCCGCGAACGAGGGGAGCGGAATTCGGCGATACTGGTAGTCGAGCGGCTGGGCAAGACGTAGCTGGGCAGACGATCAGGCGGAGCGAGCAGGAAGACCGGCGCGATGGGCCGATTGCCCTTCCGATGGAGCCGCCCCGGCCGCCGCCGGCGAGGTCATCCAATGGTACACAGACTGGAACCTTTTTCTGGGACGAGGCCGAAGAGCCGGAGAGTCGTGTTCGGCATTGCTTTGGCGGCGCTTCTCTCGTGCGGGTTCGCCGAGTCGGAGGCGGCGGGCGGGATCGTATTCCGGGATGCGGAAAAGCAGACCCGGCAGTTCATCCAGTGGCAGCGCGAGATCCGGCTGGACCGGGCGCAGGAAAAGATCAAGAAGGCGGCGCTCGAGGATCTGCCGGCGCCCTGCTGCAGCGACAAGTCGGCCTACACGTGCTGCTGCGCTTGCAATATGTCGCGGAGCATCTGGGGGCTGTCGCAGTACATGATCGCCAGGCAAGGAGCCGACGCCGAGGCGGTGCGGGCGAAGGTGAAGGAGTGGCTGGCGTTCATCAACCCGAACGGCTACAGCGGCAAGGCGTGCTACACGGGCCGGTGCGAGCGGCCGTTCCGCGAAGACGGCTGCGGCGGCATGCGGCCGACGCAACTCAAGTTCTGAGGATCGGGGCGAATGCCGGGGCTGCGGGCGGGGCCCGAGAAGCCGGCGCCGCCGGGGCGGGAGCCCGTTACCGGTAAACCGTGTTCCTGGCGTTCCACAGCGTGTAGAGGAACCAGCCGAAGTCGAGGCCCTGGGCGGGGAAGGAGGCCGGGCGCAGCGGGTGGATCCCGACCGCGAGGATGCCGGGGAACGGATTCTCGTCGGACGGCTCTCGCGTGGCGGGCAGGCTGGAGAGCACCATGGCGGGCACGGTGAAGCGTCCGGCGCCGGGCCGCGCGGTGCAGAGGAAGCTGGCGGCGGCGTCGGTTCCGGAGGCCAGCGAGAAGCCGACGATGGTCACCAGTTGCGTGGCGTCGTCGCCGCCCTCCCAGGTAACGAGGAGATCCCGGGCGCGGTCGATCTCGTCGAGCGCCTCGCGGTTGGTCCAGTCGATCACCGAGGGTAGGATCAGATCGGCCTGGAACGGGCCGACGTCGGCTCCGCCGTCGCCGTTGCTCACCGTATAGGCCCCAGGAACGAGGAAGGGGGGCAGGACCTGCTCACCCGGCAGTCCGCCGCCCAGATTTTCGTTCTGATAAAAGCCTGGATCCTCCCGGCCCAGTTGAGCGGAGCCCTGCGGTCCCGTGAGGGTCAGCGCCGGGCCGGCGTCCAGAGGCTGTGAGCGAGCCGGGTCATCGGGGGCGAAGTTCGGGTCGGTCTCGCCGGAGTAGGTGTAGACGAGGCAGGAGCCGACGGGCGTGAGCGTACCACGGCGCATTCCCAAGGCGCCGAGGGTGTCTACGAGCTCGACCCGACGGAACTGGGCCCAGGCGCTTTCCCTGGTGCCGTCGAACCGCTCGGCGCCTCTTTTCAGGTGGGCTTCGAAAAGCTGGAGGGTAATGGCGCCGAAGCGGAGCCGGCCCGCTTCCTGGATCTGCTGCAGGTCTGCCGCGGTGAGGCCGGCGGGATCCGAGCACGGGCCGCCTTCGGGGGCGATGGAGATGGTCGTGTAGTTGCTGACGACGCCGTTGACGCGGACGGCCAGGGGCACGCGGCAGCCTTCAATGCCCTCGGGAACGAAGAACTGGACCTGGTCCACGGACGGGACTCCCATGCCGGTGCGGCCGGCGTAGAAGGGCTGGACGACGCGGTCGCCGACGAGGACCTCGACTTCGGCGTCGAGGTTGCCCACCGGGGGCAGATCCGCGTCATTGCCTTCGATGGGGCCGAGGCCGGTACCCCAGATGATCACCGCCTGGCCGGGACGGGCCGATTCGAAGACGGTGTTCAGGCGGAGATCGGAGGCCGAGTACCAGTTCTGGACGATGGCGGGTCCGAAGCCGGCCTGGTTGATCGAGAAGATGCCGAAGGCGCTCTGAACGACGCGGATGGGAACGGGGTCGCTGGCGTCTCCGTTGTAGGTGACGGTGAGCGTCCCGTCGCCGACGGGGGTCGTCGATGGCAGGACGGCGGCCACCTGGCGCGCGGAAGAGTAATAAAGGTAGGCGTCCACCGTCGTCGAGCCGACGGTGACCTGAACCTTGGTGGCGGCGAGTTCGGCGGGCCACGGCAGGCTGCCGGCGATCTGGATCTCGGCCGGGCCGAGACCCTCGCCCATCACGACGAAGAGCGAGCCTCGGGCGATGCCGTAGTTGGGGAGGCCCGGGGCGATGTAGCCGGCGGCGTTGACGATGCCCCGGGGCGCGACGGCGGGCCGGCCCAAAGCAGGCAGGGCCGCCGCGAGGGCGAATATGAGCAGCAGGGCGCGACTTCGCATGGCTTCATCTCCTCCAAGGGGTCGGGAGCAGGGGGCGGGAGCTTGCGGCGAGCGCGGCCGGAAGGGGCGCGAAGGCGCGGCGCCGGTAGGCTGATTCACCGAGAGCGTCGAGAGGAGTTCGGGCGCCGTCGCCAAACGGCCGAGCAGGAAAGGTGCGACCGCACACGGTGCTCCTCGCCTGCCCGTTCGCGAACCGAGCGAGGCGTGTGGGTACCGCGAACATGGCAACCCCCGGCCGCGGCTCGAGACCTGGAGGGCGTCTCCGCCGGCGGCGATCGCCTTCCGGATCCCGGCAGAGTTTCCGCTCTGTTTGCCCGATGAAATTGTACTCGCGGGGCCGCGCGAGGGCAACAGCGCCGCCCCGGGACCGAGCTGGGGGCACCCTCCCGGAAAGCCTGTCCGGAGCTGTACAGCGCAGCAGAGCGTCAGGGCGTAGGACCGGGGGAGGAAGGCGCCGGAGGACGGGCATCCGCCGGCGCTTCGGGGGGTTCGAGGGGACCCATGTAGTGGATGCGGCTCGAGACGTCGGCCCGTTCGAAGTCCGTGTTGTGCAACGCGATGGAGATCTTGCGGCGGTAGAACCAGAGGGCGCGGAGAGCGAACTCGCCGCCGTAGCTCACGGGAAACCACAGTCCCTCTTCCAAGCGGCTGCAGACGACTTTGAAGCCGAGGTGCCTGACGTTCGTGCCGAAGACCGTACGCAGCCACAGCGGAACCTTCCTGGCCAGGTGAGTGGTGACGAGCGCGGGCTGGAGGTCGGCGGCGTCGATCAAAGCCTCACCGGCCCACGGCGAACCGCCTTCCGTCCAATCGGTCTTGGGAGTGAAGACGACCCGGAAGACGTCGCGGCCGCGGTACACATCGCGGCCGATGACGCGAAAGTCCAGGCTGCGCACCTGCCGGAGAGTGAGGGGGAAGAGCTCACGGCTGATACCGTCCCGGGCGTCGGGGTCGTTGGTAAGTTCTTCGGCCAGCTCCGAGATCAAGTCGCCGTCGATGTCCAAGTCCTTGTATTGATAGTGGGGCTGAAAGTAGGGAATCATCCTGCCGCCGCGGCGATAGGTCCCGCGAAAGTGAATCCTCTCTTTGCGTATCGCGCGCGGCAGGGGTTCGATGAGAAACTCGCTGACTTCCTCCCGGAGGAGGCGGTTGCGGGCCCCGTGGAAGCGGATGACGACGCGCTGACGGTAACGGAAGCTCCGGCGGGCATCCTGGGCCCGGCCCTGGTTCCAGGCCACTTTCCACATCAGTTCCTCAGCCGGGGGCAGATCGGCGGCGCGAGCCGGCGCCGTAGCCGCCACTGCGACGGCGAGGAGCAACGAGAGTCGAGCTACGACTTTCATCTGCGTTCCAGGCGGCGCCGCACGTGGGCTATCCGGCGCACTGTACCTGAAGTACGCCGGGGGCGCCGGCCGGCTCACCTTCTGTTGTCTGAATACGAGCGGAGCGGGGGCCGCGATTCAAGAATCTTGGCGTTAGCGCCTGGAGGTACGCCGGCGGCGGCTGCGGCCGAGGGAAAGTTGCCGTGATATCGCTCGTTCCAGCCCCATCGGCGCTGACCCTCGCCGCTGCTGGCGGAGAAAAGTCGGGTTTTTGTGCAAATAGTTGCGTCCGCGACGGGCCCCGATCGATCCAAGGCGGCAGGAGGCACGAATGCGTTTTTCCGCCACACTGTTGCTTTTAGGCTTCGCGGCTGCGGCGCTACCTTCGGCGGCGCAGCAGAAGCCGAACATCCTCGTCATCTGGGGCGACGATATCGGGCAGTCGAACATCAGCGCCTACACGATGGGTTTGATGGGATACCGGACGCCCAACATCGACCGGATTGCGAAAGAGGGGATGATCTTCACCGACTATTACGGCGAGCAGAGCTGCACAGCCGGCCGCTCCAGCTTTATTACCGGGCAAAGCGTGTTTCGGACGGGGTTGAGCAAGGTCGGTATGCCGGGGGCCGACATTGGCTTGCGCGCGGAAGATCCCACGATCGCCGAGCTGCTCAAACCGCACGGGTACGCAACCGGCCAGTTCGGCAAGAACCACCTCGGCGACAGGGATGAGTTCCTGCCGACGGCCCACGGCTTCGACGAATTCTTCGGCAATCTCTATCACCTGAACGCCGAAGAGGAACCGGAGAACGAGGACTACCCCAAAGATCCGGCCTTCCGGAAGCGCTTCGGCCCCCGTGGCGTGATCCACTCCTACGCGGACGGACGCATCGAGGACACCGGACCCTTGACCAAGAAACGGATGGAAACCATCGACGATGAAACGCTCGCCGCGGCGCTGGACTTCATTGAGCGGCAGCATAAGGCGGGCAAGCCGTTCTTCGTCTGGTGGAACGCGACCCGAATGCACTTCCGCACTCACGTAAGAAAGGAGCATCGGGGCATATCGGGCCAGGATGAATACAGCGACGGGATGGTGGAGCACGACGGCCACGTAGGGCAGCTCCTGGCGAAACTGGATGAACTCGGCATCGCCGGCAATACGATCGTCTTCTACTCCACTGACAACGGGCCGCACTACAACACCTGGCCGGACGCGGCGGCGACGCCGTTCCGGGGCGAGAAGAACACGAATTGGGAAGGCGGCTGGCGGGTGCCGGCGATGGTGCGGTGGCCGGGCCGGATCCAGGCCGGTTCGGTGTCGAACGAGATCATGCACCACATGGATTGGCTGCCTACGTTGCTGGCGGCCGCCGGCGACCCGAACATAAAACAGGAGTTACTGAAAGGCCACCAGGCAGGCGCCCGCACTTACAAAGTCCACCTCGACGGATACAACTTCTTACCGTACTTGACAGGAGAGCGGAAGGAAGGCCCCCGGAACGAGATTTTCTATTTCTCCGACGATGGGGATCTGACCGCGTTACGCTACCGGGATTGGAAAGTGGTCTTCATGGAACAGCGCGTGGCCGGAACGTTCCGGGTTTGGGCTGAGCCGTTCGTGCGGCTCCGGGTGCCGAAGCTTTTCAATCTGCGCCGGGATCCCTACGAACGGGCGGATATTACCTCCAACACCTATTACGACTGGTTCCTCGACAGGGCTTATCTGATGCTGCCGGCGCAGGCGTACGTGGCGGATTTCCTGAAGTCGTTCCAAGAGTTTCCGCCGCGACAGAAGCCGGCCAGTTTTACCATCGATCAAGTTCTGGAGAAGCTTGCGCCGCCGACGGGCTGAGGCGGCGACGCGACGCGGCACGGTCTGGGGTGGGCGCCCGAGTGCCGGGGAGGTCCCAGCCGCACCGTCGTTCCCCGGGGCGGCGATAGCCGGGAGCTTGTCTACGACGTGACCTAGGCAGGCAACCGGCCATCACTCTTGGAAGAGACCATCGCTATGCACAAATATACAGTCCGATACGTTTTGGCGGTTCTCCTCCTGGGCTGGGCCGCGGCTTCTTGCGGGCGCTCCCAAGTACCATCGGTGCGCTCGGCCGATCCGTTGCCTTCCTGGGCAGACCGGGCTCCCAAACAGCGTATTCTGGATTTCGTCGCGCGGGTGACCGAGGAAGGCGGCGCGGACTACGTACCGCCGGCGGAGCGGATCGCCACATTCGACAACGACGGGACGCTGTGGGTGGAAAAGCCGCTGTACGTGCAGTTCGCGTTCCTGTTCCACGAGATCGACCGGATGGCGCCGAACCACCCCGAGTGGAAGAAGACACAACCTTTCCGGGCGGCCCTGGACCATGATTTCGAGGCGATCGACAGGCTGGGCTTGCAGGCGGGGCTCACCCTTCTGTTGACCACCCACACCGGGATGACCCAGCAGGAATTCGCCCGGCTGGCGGGCGAGTTCTTCGCCGCGGCGAGGCATCCCCGGTACCACCGCCTGTATACGGAGCTCGTCTACCAGCCGATGCTGGAGCTGCTCGATCTGCTGCGGGCCAACGACTTCCACATCTTCATCGTTTCGGGCGGCACGGTGGAGCTGATCCGGAGCTTCGCCGAAGATGTCTACGGCGTACCGCCGGAGAACGTGGTCGGGACGAGCTTCCGCTACCGGTTCGAGGCCCAGCCGGCGCCGGGACGGATCTGGCGCGAACCGAAGATCGTCTCCTTCAACGACCGCGGCGAGAAGCCGGCGAACATCCAGTTGCACATCGGACGCCGTCCGATCCTGGCCGTGGGCAATTCCGACGGAGACATTCAGATGCTCGAGTTCGCGCCGCGGTCGCGGCCGCACCTGGCGCTGCTGGTACATCACGACGACGCCGAACGCGAATACGCCTACGACGAGGGTACCGAAAAGGCGCTGCGACAGGCTGAGAAGAACGGCTGGCAGGTGGTTTCCATCAGAGAGGATTTTCGGCGGGTCTTTCCGTTCGAGGAGGAATGAGGCGAGGCCGCCGCCGGAAGGGCGATGCGGGGGAGTCTTTGGTTCCACTGGGGGGCCATGCGGACCCGGGCCACGGGGCGAACCGGCGCGTGGCAAGCTATGGTGAGCTGCCCCGGGTTTCCCGGAGGCTCCGTAGATTGGGAGGATGGAGCAGCGGGAGAACGAAGCAGGTTCTTACCGGAGACCTGGACGGAGGGGTCGGTGCGATCTGGTGAGACACGCAATCCGCCGACAGGCGATTCCCGCCCAAAGAGGCGGCCGGCGGTAAGTTATTGAACTGTGGTGCCCGGGGCGGGGGTCGAACCCGCACGGTGGTTTCCCACCAAGGGATTTTAAGTCCCTTGCGTCTGCCGATTTCGCCACCCGGGCCGATGGTGGCCAAGGGCCGGCTTCCACCGACAATTATAGTGGTTGCGGGCCGCGGGCCGGGCGCGGATGCGGCACACAGGTGGGGCGAGACAGGGGCGCGGGGCTGTTCGAATCCGGAGTCGAGGCCGAACGGGACGTTGGGCGAGCGCTGTCCTGCAGGAGGCCCGTCTGGTCCGAGGCCACGTGCGGGAGCACCACCTTCGAGAGGTGGCGCTGCTCGCGAAAAACGCATCCGAAAAACTCTTGACAGGCCTCCCAATCAGGACTATGCTTATCAACGCAGTCATCTTTACCATGACTGCGGCGGATCCTCCCGGTTTCTCCTGGGGGGATGGAGGGACGACCCGATGGTCGAAAAGGTTTGCATCGGCGTATTGACTACGCTCCTGATTCTCGCCGCAGTGGGCTGGTGTTTGCTGACCCTCAAGTTTATCTGGCTGGTAGCGACCAGCGGCTAGAAGAGGCGCTCATTTTCGGCTGGAAGAGGGGCTTCCGGGCCGTCACGGGATGATGACCGAACGGCGCGGGGAAGCTATGCGAGGCGAGGGGCGGCACATGCCCGAGCGGCGGTGGATGCACCCGCACTGGAGGAGGGAAGGTGTGCGCCGGCCCCGCCTCGCTAACTTTACCTTAGTTTGAAGATTCCCGTCACAGCATGACGTTCAGCCGTCGTGCCGAGAAGCCCGTCGGGCGCAGCACGTCGATCTGAATCCGCTTGGCTCCCTCCGCGTCGTAGGTGGCCGTGACGATCTTCTCGGCGCCGGGGGCTAGGTCCTCGAGTGGGCGAAAGCCTGTCTCCATCGGCAAGCCGCCGAATCCAAAGACGATCCATCGCAGCGTATAGCCGCGAAGCGCGTAGCCGGGCAGGCGATTGCGGACCGTGACGCGCACCCGGATCTGCCCGCCGCCGGCCTCGGCTTCCAGCGTCTCGATGGGGCTCATCTCGCGCCGCAGCTCCGCGTATGACGGCTTCGGGTTGCCGTAGAGATCGACGACGCCGTGGACGCGCTGCTCGAGCGGTCCGGCGCCCTTGTCGCCCATGTGGGTGCGGTAGTCGTTGTAGTCGAAGAAGATGGCCCCGGCCACCCAGTCGTACTTGCGGAAGACGGCGGTGTGACGCTTCAGGATGTCGATGCGTTTGGCGTCGCCGCCGGAATGCGCGGGCCGGCACTCGCAGTAGCCGTACTCGGAGATGACGACGGGCTTGTCGGGAAAGGCGTCGTGGATGGCCTTCAGGTTCCGCTCCATGGCGGGGACGTCGCCGCGCATCCAGCTCTCGTAGTACTCGTTCCACATGATGAAGTCCATCCGGCCGGCGACGTCATTCCCGGGATTGCGCTGCAAAGAGTTCGAGGCGTAAGTGAGCGGCCGGGTAGGGTCCTGGAGGCGGGCGCGGGCGAAGAGGCCGCGGACGAACTTCTGCGCCGTGGAATCCTGGCCGCCGATCTCGTTCGCGAGGCCCCAGGAGAAGACCGAAGGATGGTTGCGATTCTGATCGATCATCTCGCGCAGGTGATCGGCGGCGTTCTCGGCGATGGCCTTCTCCAGCTCCGGCGTCAGATCCCGGAAGGTGCGGCGTCCCCAGGCGGGGACTTCGAGCTGGATGAAGATGCCGTGGCGGTCGCAGTAGTCGAGGACACGCTCGTCCTGGGGCCAGTGGACGCGGGTGAAGACGCAGTTGAGCTTCTTCACGTCGTCGTGGTCGTGGCGGATCCAGGCGCCGGTCTCGGCCATGCCGTGTTCGGGGTGGGAGCCGGCCATCCGCTCGACGCCGGCCAGCCACACACGCTCGCCGTTGAGGTAGAAGGCGGCGCCGCGGACCTCGATCTTGCGGATGCCGAAGGTCTCCGAGGCCGAGTGGCCGGGACGGCCGTCCACGGTGAGGCGGGCCTCGAGGCGGTAGAGGAGCGGATGGTCGAAGTGCCAGAGCCGGGGGTTGTCGAAGACGGCGGGTTCGAGATCGATGGTCTGGCTGATGCCGGATGGAGTGAGAATGGGCGGCGACGGGGGAACCTGGACGGCTTCGCGGCCTGAAGCCTCCTCGACGGCGCGGCAGTGGACCTGGATGCGCACGGGGCGCCCGGAGTCGTTGCGGGCGAAGACGCGGACGCGGATCCGGGCGCGGCGGTTGCCGTCGATGGGTTCGGCTTCGATCTCGAACCGCTCGAGGAAGACGCGCGGCGTGACGTGGAGGGAGACAGGCCGGAGGATGCCGCCGTCGGCGGCCCAGTCGAAGGAGCGGCCGCGGGGGAGCATGTCGTCGCGGAAGGAGTTGTCCACGCGCACGACGAGGCGGTTAGGTTCGCCGAAGCGAATGGCGGGCGTCAGGTTGCAGAAGAAGGCGGTGTAGCCGAGGCGCTCGTGGACGCCGACGGGCTCGCCGTTCAGCCAGACCTCGGCGGTGTGATAGACGGCGCCGAAGCGGACGCGGACGCAAGCGCCCTGCCACTCCCGCGGCGCGTCGATCTCCCGTGCGTACCAGGCGGCGCCGTGATAGCCGGCGTTCTCCGGCTCGACGTTCCAGGTGTGGGGGACGGTGACGACGCGCCAGGCGCTGCCGGGGGCACGCCTCATCCAGCCGGCCGCTTTGCCCTCGTCGTTCGGGTCGAGGCGGAAGAGCCATTCGCCGTCGAGGCTCACGGTGCGGGAGCAAAGGTCCGAGTATTCGTGTCCCTGCGCACCCGCCGCCGGCGGCGAGGCGGCTGCGGCGGCGAGGGCGACGGTCTTGGCAAAGCGGCGCCGGGTGGGTTTCCGCATGCTCATATCCGTTTCATGATACTTGCCGGGCGGCACGGTATACTGGCGGAAATGCCGAAGCTGGGATTCGTCCACACCGTCCTGCCGCTGGTGGACTACTTCGACCGCCTCACCGAAAAGGAACTGCCGGGAGTCGAGCGGCTGCACATCCTCGACGAGCCGCTGCTCAAACGCGTGATGGAACGGGGGCATCTGCTTCCGGCCGACACGGAACGGCTGGCGGGGCACGTCAAGACGGCGGCCGATGCCGGGGCGGTGGCGGTGCTGGTGACCTGCTCGACGCTTTCGCCGTGCGTCGAGGACCTGCGGCAGCAAGGGGCGGCGCTGCCGGTCTTCAAGATCGACGAAGCGATGTTCGACGATGCGCTGCGGCGGGGGCGGGTAATCGGCATCCTGGCCACGAACCCGGCGACCATGCGTCCGACGCGGGAGGGGCTGCTGGCGACGGCGCGGCTCTACGGGCTGGAGGACGAGATCGATCTCGAGGAGAAGCTGGTGGAGGAGGCGCTGGAAGCGCTCAAGGCCGGCGATTCGCTGAAGCACGACGCGATCATCGCCCAGGCGGGCAAGGAGCTGGCGAGCCGTTGCGACGTGGTGATCTTCGCCCAGGCATCGATGGCGCGGGCGGCCTCGAAGGTGCCGGAGCCGGAGCGCGGGCGCATCCTTACCAGTCCGGAGACGGCGCTGGGAAGCGTGGCTGCGTTGCTGAAAGAGGCTTGAGGGACGCGGTCACTGGTCTTCCCCCCCACCGCTCACCGTCACCCGATAGCGCAGCTCGAGGGGTTCTCCCGGTTTCAGCAGGTAGGAGTCGTAGCCGGGGAAATCGACTCCCAGGAAGCCGTAATGGCGGAGGCACCAGCCGTTCGGATAGCCGGGGTTGGCCGGATCGATGTCGATGCGCAGGGCGGCCCGGCCGCCTTCGTACAGCGCTTCGAGTTGCGCCCAGCGCGACGGGACGAGGTTCGAGTTCTCTTCCCTGAGGAGGCCGGTTTCGGTGGTGATGCGGGTTTCGCGCCGCGGGGCGAAGCGTACGCAGAAGCCGCCGTAGGCGGTCCCGGGCTTGGGGGCGCCGCTGAGCGTCACGGGGCCGCGAAGGGCCTCGAAGCGCAAGTGGAAGTCCAGGCGGCGGCTGTCTTGCCGGACGGGGTAGGCGACAATCTCGACAGTCTCGCGGACGATCTGCTCGCCGCCGGCGAACCAGGCGTTCTCGACAGCGAGGCGGGCGCGGCGGGGGGAAGCTTCGCGGGCCAGCCAGCGCGAAAAGCGTCTCTCGACGCCGCGCATCAGCCACAGGTCGTAGCGGACGCCGCGGTAGCGGACCACCGGCCAGGCCCAGAAGACGCCCCGGTGGTGGAGGTGGTCCTTGGGAAAGTCGTCGGTGACGATGACGCCGTTCGGCGCCCAGACGGGGTGCAAGTAGCAGCAGCGGGCGCGGTCCTCGGGCACGCCCTCGGGCAGCACCTTGCCGTAGTTGTAGACGTAGACGGGCCGACCGTTTTCGAGAAGCCGGATGGAGACCGGGCCGGGCTCTTCGAAGGTGAAGCCGGTCTGAGCGGCGGCCAGGACCGTGGAGAGCAACAGGGCGGCGAGAAGCCTCATGCCGGTTTTCCTCCTCTGACGCGTTCTTCGTCCACTTCGACGCCGAGGCCCGGGCCGAGGGGGACGGCGATCTGCCCGTTCTGGACCTGGAGCGGCTGCTTCAGGAAGGTGCCGGTGAGGAACTGAGGCCCGTTGAGCGCCGCGGGAAACTTGAGGTGGAAGGCCCCGAAGAGCTGGAGCGAAGCGGCAAGGGAGACGTCGGGGTCGGTGAGGCCGCTGCCGAGGAAGAGCAGGCCGGCGTCTTCGAGAATCTCGATCTGGCGGCGGGCGTGGAAGAGACCGGCGGTGCGGGCGGGCTTCATAGCCACGCCATCGAGCAGGTCGAGGCGGATAAACTCGATCAGGTCGGCGGGCGAGACGACGCCTTCGTCCATCAGGATCGGCAGGGCCCGCTGCTTCTTCAGCTCGCGGTAGCCGGAGAGGCGGTTCGAGGGCAGGGGCTGTTCGAGGACGTTCATGCCGATATCGGCGAGCTTCGGCGCCACCCAGAGGGCCTGGGCGAGATCGTAGCCGCCGTTGGCGTCTCCCCACAGGAAGGCCTGCGGCGCCATGCGGCGGACGATGCGGCACATCTCGAGGTCGAACCGCGGATCGGGTCCCAGCTTCACGTTGAAATGGCGGTAGCCGCGCTGGAGGCCGTCGTTGACCAGCTTCTCGACCTCGGGCAGCGAGGTAGTGTTCACCGTCCAGCTCAGGGTGATGGCCGGGAGGGACTGGCGGCCCCACTTCTCGGGCATGTTCTGGTTGCGGAGCTTGCCGGCGAGGTCGTGGAGGGCGAGATCGACGCCCGCCTTGGCGATGGGCATACCGGTGGAGAACGACGGAGCGATCGCCCGGCGCATCGCCTGGTGCGCGCCGCGGATATCGAAGGGGTTGCCGCCGATGAGAACGGGCGTAAGGTGCTGCTGGATGGTCGAAGCGACGGACTCGACAGTCTCGTAGCTCCAGGTCGGGACGGGCACGGACTGGCCCCAGCCGGCGGCGCCGCTCTCGCAGGTGATCTTGACGAGCACCGTCGGCCGGTAGGGCTTGGTGAAGAACTTGAAATGCCCGGCGACGGGGTAGTTGGCGGGGAAGATCTCGACGCGGGTGATGGGCGGCGCGAGGCCGGGAGCGATCTGGGCGGCGGCGAGTTGCAAGAGCTGGCGGCGAGTCCACAGCATCGGCTACCCGTCAGGATACGATCTCGAGGCGTTCGGCGTCGAAGCGGATGTTGCGGCCGGTGTCGCGGGCCAGGGCGGCCATGCAGCCGGCGACGGCATGGGAGAAGCCGGCCTGGATGTCGGCGCGGGGGCGGCCCCGGCTGCGGACGCACTCAATGAAGTTGGCCATGTGGGAGTTCACCGGCTCGGGCTGAATCTCGATGGGCTTCTCGATGCGGTCTTCGGCCTTGCTGCCGGCGCCGGAGAGGACGAAGCGGTCCATGTCGAGCGTGCCCCGGGAGCCGCACCAGCGGTTGCGGTTGCCTTCGCTGTTCGTCAGCGACATGGCGAACTCGACGAGGACTTCTTTCGGGTAGTCGAGCAGGGCGTGGAAGACGTCGTAGGTTTCGCGGCCGTCCTTCCAATAATAGACGCCGCCCTTGGCCACCGCGCCGGCCGGGTAAGGGTCGCCGAGAAACCAGGGGACGAGGTCGATGAAGTGGCTCATCCAGAGGCCGGGGATGCCGTTGGTGAACTCGCGGAACAGTTGCCACTGGCGGAAGCGGCGGGGATCGAAGGGGCGCTTGGGGCGGCCGAGGTAGAAGCGGTCCCAGTCGAGGTCTTCGGGCTTGACGTCGTCGAAGCTGCGGCGCCAGCGGGGCTGGAAGAAATTGACCGAGGTCTCGACGCGGGTAACTTTGCCGAGGGCGCCGGAGCGGACCAGCTTCGAGGCGGCGATGTAGCGGCCGTCGCTGCGGCGCTGGGTCCCGATCTGAACGACGCGGCCGGTGCGCTTCACCGCGAGGTAGGCGGCCTTGGCCTCGCTGAAGACGACGCCCATGGGCTTCTCGCAGTAGGCGTCCTTTCCCGCCTCGACGGCGTGCTTCAGCATGATGCTGTGGGTGAAATCGGGCGCGGAGATGACGACGGCGTCGATCTCGTCCCAGGAAAGTAGTTCCTGGTAGTCCACCGTGGAGCGCGGCTCCGTGCCCCAGGCCTGATTCGCTCTGGCCACGGCGCGTTCCCGGTTGGGCCGCCAAACGTCACAAATGGCGGTGACGGCCACGTTGAGGTCGCGGGCCTTTTCGATCTCCTTCATGAGCGCCTGCCCGCGGTTGCCGGCGCCGATGATGCCGATCTGGATGCGGTCATTGGCGCCGTAGGCCCGCGCGGCGAGGGCGGCGGGCAGCGAAGAACCTACAAAACTTCGGCGGGTGAGCATGACGTAGAGTACTATACCGCGAGCGGCCCCCGATCGGGATCCGCCTTCAGGCCGGCCCATGCTCCAATAAAGAAATGCCCGGCTATCGCACGCTGATCTTCGATCTCGGAGGAGTGATCCTGCCGCTGGACTTCGCGCGGGGCTACGCGGCGATTGCGCCGGCTTGCGGGTTGCCGGTGGAGGAGATCCCGAAACGGATCGCGGCGACGGGGCTGATCGAGCCATTCGAAACGGGCCGGATCGAGGCGCGGGAGTTCGCACGGAGGGTGAGCGAAGCGCTGGGGCTGAAGCTGAGCTACGAGGAGTTCTGCCGGGTGTGGTCGGCGATCTTCCCGCAGGAGACGCTGATTCGGGAGGAGCTGTTCGCGACGCTGGCGGGGCGCTACCGGCTGCTGATGCTCTCGAACACGAACGAGATCCATTTCGACTACATCCGGAAGAACTACAGTTTCGTGCGGCATTTCAACGGGTTCGTGGTCTCTTACGAAGTCGGTGCGATGAAGCCGGCGGCGGAGATCTACCGGGCGGCGATCGAGCGGGCGCAGTGCCCGCCGGAGGAGTGCTTCTTCACCGACGACGTGGCGGAGAACGTCACCGCGGCGCGGAGGCACGGGATCGACGCGGTGGTCTTCAGGTCGGAAGAGCAGCTCCGGGAGGAGCTGAGGCGGAGGGGAATCCTGTCTGGTAACATGGACGGAATCTGATTCAAAGCAGGGGTCTTCCCTGTCTGACCTCATCTGTTTACACAGGTGCTGGAGCGATGCCGCCAGACGAAAAACTGCTCAGCGCTGCGCTGATCGCCGGTCCGTGCCGCTCCCGGGCGCAAAAAGTTCTGGACGCGCTCGGCCGGCAGACGGCCCGGGAGGCGATGGAAATCGTGGTCGTCGATGCCGGACCTCCGGAGGCGGCTCCGCTGAAGCCGCCCGAAGGCGTGACGTCGCGCTACGTCCGCCGGCCCGGCGAGCGCCGCTGGACGGCGCTCCGGTTTGAGCTGGTCCACCTGGCCCGGACGCCGATAGTCGCGTTTCTCGAGGACCATTGCTATCCGTCGGCGGGCTGGGCCGAAGCCTTGATCGAGCGGCACCGGGAGCCATGGGCCGCGGTCGCGTATGCGTTCACGAACGCGAATCCGGTGCGTTACGCCAGCCGGGCCGCGCTGGTGAGCGACTACGGGCTATGGATGCACCCGGTGGAGGAAACGCGCCCCCGGCTGTTGCCCGGCAACAATGTTTCGTACAAACGCGAAACGCTGCTTTCCTTCGGAGATGCCCTGGCGACGTTGTTGTCCCCGGATTTCGGCTTGCATGAAAAGCTCCGGCAGATGGAAGCCCCCATGTGCATCGAGCCCCGGGCGCTGGCGGCTCACGAAAACTTTGAACGTCCTTGGGATTTGTGGCAAGCGAACCATGATTACTCGCGGCTTCTCGGGGCGCGGCGGGCGCTCACCCAGGGCTGGGGACGGCTGCAACGGTGGTTCTACGGCCTGGCTACTCCCGTTGGGTCGCCGCTCGTCCGGATGTTACGTCTCTTGGCGAGCCTGCGCGGCCGCGGTTCGTTGACGAAGCAGGTCCTGGCGGCCTTTCCCATCTACGCCGTGGCCTATTTCTGGGCGGGCGTTGGCGAAGCGGCCGGGTATTTCTTCGGAGAGGGACGCTCTGACGGTGAATTGTTCGACTACGAACTGGCCCGGGTTCGAACCCTGGACTCCTGCGAGAGGTGATGCCGCGCGCTTCGGTGGTCATCCCCGCTTACTACTCCTCGGCCACTCTCGGCGACTGCCTGGAGGGGCTGCGGCGGCAGACGTGGCGCGACTTCGAGGTCATCGTCGTCAACAGTTCGCCCGAGGAAGAGACGCGGCGCATCATCGAACGGTATCCTGAGGTGCGGTTCGAGCAAAGCCCGCAGCGCCTGTATCCCCATGCCGCCCGCAACCTCGGTGTAGAAATGGCCCGGGGGGAGCTGCTCGTGTTCACTGATCCCGACTGCCGGGCGCGTCCGGACTGGCTCGAGCGGTTGGTGGCGGCGCACGACGCCGGCCACCCGGTGGTGGGGGGAGCGATGGAACCGGCCAGCGGCCGGTGGTTCGAGCGTGGAGTACATCTGACCAAATACTCCTGGGCCCTGAGCGGACTGCCTGCCGGACCGCACGCCATCCTGGCCTCGGCCAACGTCTGTTATGCCCGGCGGGTTTGGGAGATCCTTGGGCCGTTCGAGGGGCATCTTTTCGCCGGCGATGCGATTCAGAGCTGGCGAGCGGCGACCGCCGGGTTCGAGCCGTGGTTCGAGCCGCGCGCCGTGGTCGAACACCATCACGGCGGGAGTCTGGTTTCCTTGTGGAAAGAGAGATGGATGCGGTCGCAAGAGTACGAAGACGTGCGGGTGGAGTTCTTCCGGCGGCCGCGGTGGAAATCGGCGTTGCTGGCGCCGCTGTTTCCGGCCTTGACGGCGCTGGTGCTGGCGCGTACGATGATCGACGCCCGGCGGTGCGGATGCCTTGGGACTTGCTTGACGACGCTGCCGGTGCAGATCGCCGGCCAGCTTGCCTGGTGCCTGGGCGAGGCGAAGTCCAGGATCCGCCACGCTGCGGGCCGATGGAAGCCGGTGTTGTCGAAATGAGCGCTGCCGGAACAACCATCCATCTGTGCACGGCGGCGGACGGGAATTACCTGGCTCCGTCGGCGGCGATGGTGCGGTCGGCGATGGAGCACGTCTCGGATCGCCGGGTGGAATTGTACGTCCTCACGAAAGATGTCACGGCGGAGGAGCGGCGGCGGTTGCTGGCTTCCTGGCCGTTCGAGAATCTGCGGGTTCACTGGCTCGAGACCGACGACACGCGGCTGGCGGGACTGCCGCGCACCGGTTGGCGCGACGCGGGGCCGTACCGGAAGCTGCTCATGGATACGGCGCTACCCCGGTCCGTCTCACGCGTGGTGTGGCTGGACTCGGACGTGATCGTTTTGCGCGATCTGTACGGGCTGTGGGCCACGCCGCTCGACGGCAAACCCCTGGGCGGCGTACAGGACCTCACGGTCCCTCACCTGCGTTCCCCCCGCGGGCTGCGGCCATACCGGCAACTCGGCCTGAACGGGGCCGAGCCCTACTTCAACACCGGGGTGCTGGTGATCGATCTCGACTGGTGGCGGGCGCATCGGGTTTCGGTGCGGGTGCTGCAGCACTCCCGGAGATTTTCGCAGGAGCTTTTCTATTACGAGCAGGATGGCCTGAATGCGGTGCTGGCGAAGAAATGGAAGCCGCTCGATCCGCGCTGGAACGTGATCGAGTGTGTGGCTGGGCGGCCGTTCTTCCGGCCCAGACACCTTACCGGGCAGCAATACCGCCGGCTACTGGCGGATCCGTGGATCATCCACTACGCTGGACGCTGGAAACCCTGGACGCACCCCAGCTCCCGCCCTTGGCGCCAACTGTTCTTCGAGTACCTCGACCGGACCGAATGGGCCGGATGGGGCCGTTCCAGGACTCTTGCGGGCGTCCTGATGTCTTGGTACGAAACCCGCCTCCGCAGATACGCTTACTGGTTGGAGGATCCCGCCTTGAGCGCCGCGGCGGCGTTCCGCCGGTTGGCCGCACCCGGCCGGCGCTGACGCGCCAGCCCCGACGGCGGAGGATATGGCGCGTTGTAGCGGTTATTCCGCCCGGCCGCCGAAGCGGACCCGGGCCTGGCTGCGGAAGATCGCATTGAGGAACAGCACGTTCAGCCCGTCCATGTAGGCGCGGAAGTTGGGGTCTTCGGTGAAGCCGATGGTGAAGCCGCGGCCGGTGCGCTGGACGACGACGAAGGGCTTGAAGGCGAGCTGCTTGCGGTTCTCTTCCCAAAGGTAGCCGCTGGCGAGCAGCTCGTCGGGGCCCAGAAAGATGGCCGCATTGACCCCCTTGTCGAGCTTGATGGGCGTCCAGATGGTCCGGCCGCGCACCATGACGTTGAGGGTTTCCGGCAGGCCGGCGGTGATCCAGTTGTCGGGATCGATCTTCACCCGCGCGAGAACGCCGGGGACGGCATCGGGCTGGTCCTTTTGCGGGGCGATCGCCTTGCGGTAGTCGTCTTCCTTCTCGAGGATCTTGCCGGGGACCTGGGCCTCGCGTTTCTCCTCCTTTTTCTTGGCGGCGGCCTTCTTGGCCTCTTCGCCGGGCTTGTACTCGCGGGAGATGCTGAGCAGATCGACTTTCGGGTCGGCCACGTCGGCGATGGCGCTGCCGACGGCGATGAGTGTGCCGCCCTGCTTCACCCAGTTCTTGATCCGCTCCATGCCGGCCGCGCCGAGGACCGTCTTGTAGCCGCCGGCGGGCGGCAGGATGAGGACGTCGAAATCCTCGAGGTGGGCCCGGGTGCGCAGCGTGCGCGTGCGGATCGGGGTGGTCGGATAGCCGAACTGGCGCTCGATGACGAAGCGGGTGTTCCCGGCGGCGTAACCGGAAACGGGGATGTCCCAGGCGATGGCGATCTCCGGCTTCCGCAGCGGAATCACACGACGGCTGCCCAGGCTGATGCCCTTGGTGACGTAAGCCGTGTCGGTCGCCACCACCTCGGCTCCGGTCTGTTTCGCCAGCTCCGGCAAGACGGTGTGCAGGCTTTCGTCATTGTCGGAAACTTTGAAAATCAGCGTGCCCCGGGGATACTCGCGGCCGCCGAGCTCGAACTTCTTGTCGGCGGACCAGATCATGAGGCCCTTGCGCAGCGCCGCGGTAAGCAGCCGCGCCGCCGCCCGGGAGCCCCACGGCGCCAGATAGGCGACCTTCGCCCGCCCGCCGGCGACCGCGCCGGGAGGAATGGCCCCGGCCTGCACGGGGGCCAGGTTCCCTTCCACCGGGCTCTTGGCGGAGACCATCTCGACGTTGTACATGAGGGGCAGGCTCCAGGCGGTGACGTCGTAGATCTCATCGGGCAGCTTCTTCTTGCGGCGGCGCTCCTGCTCCTTGATGAAGTCCTCTTCCATGGGCACTTCGGGATCGAGCAGAACGCGGACCAGGCGCTTGGCGGGTTGGGCGAGGCTGACGACATAGCTGCCGGCGGGACACTCGACGCCTTCCACGGTCATCGCCGATTGCATGCGCTGGACTTCGACGCCCTGGCGGGCGAGCAGATCCGCCAGCTTGTCCACTGCTGAGACATCGCCCCGGCGCGGGAACACGTAGGCTTTGATCTCTCCCGACTGGCCCTCCTCGATGGCCGTGACGCGGTAGTGGTAGAAGTTCCGCAGCAGTTCCTCGCGGCGCATGGCGGCGGTCTCGCAGGTAGCGATGGAGGAGACGAAGTGGTGCCGGACGGTCTCCTTGAACTCGAGGATCTTGCCGTCGTTGCGCCGGAGCATCTCGAGGCCGCGGGCCGAGGCCTGCTCGTAGGTCATGGCCACCGCCCCGTAGTAAGCGGGCCAGCTCGCGCCGTAGCCGGGATAAAAGGCGTCGAAGACCTCGCGCGTGAAGTAGCTGAAGCCGAACCGGTCGAAATACTTCGCGTCGTTGCGCCCGAACCAGTCCAGCGCGGCGCGCTGGCGGACTTCGAGGTGGGGATTGTAGGGAATGGCTTCAGGAGTGAAGTAATAGGTGGACGTGGAGCCCATCTCATGGAGATCGACGAAGACGAGCGGGTACCACTCCTGGAGGACTCTGACGCGGCCCCGGGTTTCGGGCTGAGTGAGCGCGAACCAGTCGCGGTTCATGTCGAACAGGTAATGGTTCGTGCGGCCGCCGGGCCAGGGCTCGTCGTGCTCGAGGGCTTCGGGGAAGGCGTTGGGCTCCAGGCCGACGCTCTGGGTGAAGTGCTGAACGAAGCGGTTGCGCCCGTCGGGATTCTGGAGCGGATCGATGAGGACGACGGCATTTTCGAGGATCCTCTCCACCACCGGGTCATTGCGGGCGGCGAGCAGATGGTAGGCGGTGAGCAGGGCGGCGTCGGGCGAGGAGATCTCGTTGCCGTGGACGCCGTAGGCCAGCCAGACGAGGGCCGGGAGCCGGGCGATGAGCTTCTCGGCCTCCGCCTTCGGCGTCTGGCGCGGGTCGAGCAGCTTCTTCATGCCGGCCTGGATCTCAGCCAGCCGGGCGATGTTCTCCTGCGAACCGATGACGGCGTAAACCAGGGGACGGTTTTCCCAACTGCGGGCGTATTCGAAGACTTTCATTTGCCGGGGACGCGCCTCGGCGAGGGCGCGGAGGAAGCGGACGATCTCTTCGGGGCTGGTGATCTGCTCGCCGTGCGCATGGCCGACGACCTTCTCGAGCGTCGGGATCGAGGAGTCATACTGCGTGCCGGGCCAGAAGCCTTCGGCCTGAGCGAAGAGGGCTCCGGCGGCGAGGAGAGTGACAGCGATAAAGGAAAGGATCGAGCGCATAAGGTTAATAGGATATTCCGAAGTCGGATCCGTCCGCGCGGGAACAGAAAGCGGCCGGGCGGGAACGCGCGGCGGCCGCGGGCATCGTCGCGCTGCTCGCGGCGCCGCCGCAAGCCCGCTCACGAACGGTCCTTCAGCGCATCCAGGGCGCGCTGGAGGGCCACCCGATCGGCTTTCTTGAGCGCGTCTTCGAGTTCCTGCTTCAAGTCTTCCGGCGGACGCTGGGCGGCTTCCTCGGCTTCCATGCCCAGGAGCTTGCGGACGGCGGCGACGTAGGCCGCCGGGCGGACGGGCTTCTCCAGGTAGACGCCCGGCCCGGACATGGTCAGCTCTTCGAAGTCCGCCCTTCCCAATTCATCGCGAGCGTGTCCGGTGACGATGAGGACAGGAATGCGGTGGAGGGCCTTGTCTTTCTGGAGCTCGCGGTAGAACTTGGCCCCGGAATGGCGGGGCATGACGAGGTCCAGGGAAATCAGATCGGGCGGATGCGCCCGGACCTTCTCCAGCGCCTCCAGGCCGTCGCAAGCCGTCTCCACTTCGAAGCCGGCATCCTCGAGAGCCGCTTTGAGGTAGTCGCGGACGTCCTCTTCGTCATCCACGACCAGGATCCGTTTATCGATTCGACTGCTCATGATTCGCCTCGGGTCCGGAACTCCGTTTGGCCGCCGCGGCGAGCGCCTCCAGACGCCGGCGCGGCAAGCGGATCCGGAAGGTTGTTCCCTTTCCGGGTGTCGATTCTACATCGATCCGGCCGCCGTGCTCCTGAACGATCTTGCGCGTGGTCAGCAGCCCGAGCCCGGTGCCTTTGCCGCCTTTCGTGGTGAAGAAAGTCGTGAAGATCTTACCCTTGGTCTCCCAATCCATGCCGCAGCCGTCGTCGCTGACTTCGAAGACGAGGTCGCCGTCCTCTTCCCGGGTCCGGACGACGACGCTGCCGCCGGGTTCTTCGCGCATCATGACGGCGTCGATGCCGTTGGAAATCAGGTTGGTGAGGCAAGTCTCCATACCGTCGGGGTCGAGGGGCGCCGGACGGACATCGAAACCGGGTTCGAAGCGCAACTGCACGCCTTGCCGGCGGGCGGCATCCCGATAGAGCTCCACGACATCGTGGGCGATGGAGTTGGGATCGACGGTCTGGAAGTCCGGCAACCGTCCCTTGGCGAAGCTCAGGAAGTCCTTGACGAGGGCGGTGATCTTGTCGAAGTTGCGGCGAAGCACCTCCCAGCCGTTGATGATGCGCTCGGCATCGCTGCGGCGCAAGCCGGTGTCGAGCATGTACATGCCGCCCTCCAGCCCCATCAGAACGTTCTTGATGGTATGGGCGAGGCCGGCGACGGTTTGCCCCACGGCCCCCAGCCGTTCCGCTTCCAGCTTCTCTTGCTCGAGGCGCTTGAGTTCGCGGAGATCTTCCATGAAGACGGCGTGGCCCAGCGATTTGGCCCCGCTCTTCATACCGACGGCGGTAAAGCGGACCGGGACCGTCTCGCCGCGGGCGTTGCGTACAGCGGTTTCCGGAAGCTGCACTACATCGCCGTCGAGGGGCTTGCGACGGAAGAACTCCTCCGGGAGCCAGGTTCGCAACCGGCGGCCCGAAGGCAGCCGGGCGGCGCTCCAGGCCAGCAACTCGCGGGCGGCGGGGTTCATCACCCGGACGCGGTCGTTGTTGTCCACAGCGAGGATAGCGGTAGCCGCGTTGCGGATCAGAGCCTCGTAGAAGTCGTGCGCCTCCTGGAGCCGCATCTCCAGCTCCCGGATGGGCGTGATGTCGGTGGCCATCTCGATGACGTGCTCGACGCCCGCGTCGCCCCGGGAGAGAGGGCTGGTAGTGACGACGTAGTAGGTGGGCGTGCCTTCTTTCGAGACGCCTTCCTGCCGGCCGGTGTGCTCCTGGCCGTCTTCGAAGGTCAAGGCCGCGGGACACCGGCCGCACGGCTCGTTACGGCGCTTGCAGACGCGGTAGCAGTGTTGCCCTTCGACCTCGCCGAACTTCTCCCGGAACTTCTCATTGGCGCGGACGATGCGGAAATCCCGGTCGATGACGCAGGCGAGGCTCGGCATCCGCTCGAAGACGAGGTTGTACTGCTGCTGCCAGTGCCGGGTTTCGGTGAGATCGGTCGTCATTTCGATGACGTACTCGACCTCGCCGGTCGGGCCGCGGAGGGGAGCCAGGTGAACGACATAATGGCAGCGGCGCCCGTGGCGGTCGATGCCTGTTTCGTCGGAGACGCGGACGAGGCCGTCCTCGAAAACCGCGGCGGCCCGGCAATGGGGGCAGCGCACCCGGATACCCTTGAAGACCTCGTGGCAGCGCCGGCCTTCCCAGTTGCCGAAGAACTGGCGGAAGTTCTGGTTGGCGGCGACGATCTCGAAGTCGCGGTTGATGACCGCAACATTGAAGGGCACGTGCTCGAGCAGGTTCTGGCCGAGCAGCGGTTCCAGTTCCTCGGGAACGCCGGCGCTCATCGCTTGCTCTTGCTTTCCGGCAGCGGCGGCAGCACGACTTCGCTCCCCGGCGCCCGGAGCCCGCGGAAATCGAGGTCGGGAGCGTCAACGAACCGGCGCCGCTCCTTGTGGCACCAGGCGCAGCGCGGCATGTCCGGCTTGTGCCTTGACGCGGCCCGCTCTACATGGCAGCCGACGCAGAGCCGGTGCATCGCCTCGGTATAGCTGGGCGCCTGGTACTGCTTCACCTTGATGACGGCCCCTTCGGCCACCAGGTCCTTATGGCACTGGTCGCAGGTCTTGGCGGTCTCCTTCGTTCGGGGCCGGCCGGGTGTGTGGCATTTGACACAGGGAAGCGCCGCCCCCCGCGGGCCGGCATGCCAGTCATGCCGGAAGGCATCCGAAGGAGCGTACATGTCGCGATGGCATACGCCGCAGGGGGAAGCTTTGTCTCTCGGCAGATTCATGTGGTGGCACCGGGCGCAGGACTTCTTACCGCCTTCGCGCTTCTCATGATCCGCGTGGGGGAAAGCGACGCCGTAGCCGTCCAGGTTCCCGTCGATCCAGAGCACGTCGGCGCCGCGGGCGTTGTGGACGGGCACGGGGACGATGCCGCGGGAAGACGCCGGCTGGGGGTGGATCAGCGCGAAGCCCAGGGCGGCCGCCCCGACGAAAGCGAGCGAATAGACCGTGCGGTTGGCGACGACCGGAACGCCCAGCCAGGTGGCGCCGACGGCGCTCAACTCGGGCAGCTTCCTGGGGTCGGCTTCGGGGTCTACCGGGCGCTCCTGCCACACACGGAAGTGCTCGATGAAGAACAGAAAAGCCAGCACCGCGGCCGAGACGATCCCGGCGCTGATGGTGATCTCGGTCCAGGACGGCCAGTAGAGCCGGTCTCCGCGGCCCTGGTGCATCAGGCCGCCAACGTTCACGCGGTTCAGTACCACGCCGGCGACGCCGAAGAGCGCGCCGGCCCATTGCCAGGTCTGGTTACGGCGGGTTTGCGGAAGCGAGAAGATCGCGATGGGGACGAACGCCATCACCGCGAGTTCGAACCAGAACCACCAGACCTGCCAGCCGGCGCCGGCCAGATGGTGGAGTTGACCGCGCCAGGCGAGGTCGGCGAACCGCAGGGCCAGGTAGACGACCAGCACCCACCGGGCGGCCGCGGCCAAGGAGGCCATGAGGTGGGTTTCCGGCTTTCGATAGTAGAAATAAGCGGTGGTGTGACTCTCGAAGATGACCATGGCCAGGCCGAGCCCAATGGCCGAGACCAGGAACAGCACCGGCAGAATGGGCGAGTACCACAGCGGATGCAGGTACTCCGGCATGATCAGGAACAGGGAGCCAAGCGAAGACTGGTGCAAGGTGGAGAGGCCGATCCCGGCAATCACCAGCGGCAGGCGGATCTTTACCAGGAAGCGCCGCACCGAGGCGAGCCGGCTGATCTCTTCGGCGGGAACGGGCAGAAACTCCAGCGTCAGCACCGTGAGATAGAGCATGACGCACCAGCCGACCTCGAACAGCGGCGAATGGGGATTCCAGTAGATCAGCATGTGCCAGATGTTCCACGGCAGGCCGAGATCGAACAGGAGCCCGACCGCCACGGCCACGTAACCGAGAAAGGCGGTCAGAACCGCCGGCCGGACGATGACGTGGAAGCGCTCGAGCTTGAAGATATAGACCGTAGCCGTGACGATGAAGCCGCCCGCGGCGAGGGCCACGCCGCTCATGACGTCGAAGCCGATCCAGACGCCCCAGGGGTAGGCGTCCGAGAGGTTGGTGGCTGCTCCGAGACCGAACAGGAAGCGGAAGACGCCGACCGCCGCCGCCAGGCCGGTCAGCGCCCATAGAAAGAACTTCAAGCGCCGGACTCTAGCCATTGCTGCGCCCCTCCTGCGGCGCCTCGTCGCCTTCGGGATGCTCCTGCAGCTTCCGGCGCCGGTCGATGATCCAGTTCAGCCCGGCCATGGCCGCCACCACTCCGGCGAAGGTGAACGGGACGGCGTTCATGGCCAGCTTGGTGCGCTGCGGCATGGGTTCGGGAGGCAGTTCCCGGTTGTAGGTGAGGAACTTCAGATCGACATCGGAGATATAGAGCACCGAGGCGCCGCCGACCTCACGCTCACCCCAAACACGGTGGACATAGAGGTCCGGCTTCTCCCGGATGCGCGCCTTGGCAAGTTCGATCAGCTCGTCGCGGTCGCCGAAGATGGTGGCCTTCGTCGGGCAGGCTTCCGTGCAGGCCGGCTGGCGGCCCTTCTTCAATCGAGTCTCATAACAAAGGATGCATTTGCGGATGTAGGGGACGGTCTGGTCCCAGTCATAACGCGGGATGCCGTAGGGGCAGGCCATCATGCAATAGCGGCACCCCATGCACTTTCGGGCGTCGTAGACCACGGGGCCGAGATCCGTCTTCGTGAGGGCCCCCACCGGGCAAGAAGCAACGCAAGCCGGCTCCAGGCAGTGGCGGCACTGCTTGCGGACATAGGCCCCGCCGGGCCCTTCCACCACCGAGGTCCAGTTGCGGGCCGAGAGGCCGTCGTCGCGGCTCCAACGCCGCGGAAGGTCGGGCGGCAAACGGTTTTCTTTCTTGCAAGCGATGACACATTCACGGCACCCGATGCACTTCGTCGTGTCGGTGAGAATCGCGGCGTGCATTCCAGTCAGGCCTCCTCGGTGGGGGTCAGGATCCGGTCGGTCGCCACGCGGGGACGTTCGACCCACGTCGGCCGGTCCGCGTAGCCCAGAGTCTCGGCCACGCGCTGTCCCGCCCGGGGCGGGAACTTCCAGGCCAGGCCGGAGACGTACTGCGAGAGGGGAAACAGGACGCAATGGGCGATCTTGGTGAAGGGGATCAGAAGCAGGATCAAGTTCCCGGCGAACACGTGCAACAGCATCAGCCACTGGTAGGCGCGGGGACTCAGCACGGCGTGGGAACAAAGATAGCCGGTGGCGAACGGGACGACGAGCAGCAACGGCCAGACGTACTCCTGCCGTCGGCTCAGCGCCCGGGCGGCGGAGTGGAACACCCGCCCGGCGAAGAGCCCGAGCCCGGCGGCGACAGCAGCCAGAGTGAGCCAGTCGGCCAGCGCCTGAGGCAGTTCCGCCCATGCGAACCCCACGGCGCGCTTCCACAGCAGCACATGGGCGGGCAGGAAGAGGGGAACGAGAAGCAGGCCGGCATGGAAGACGACGGACACGGCGCTGTAGATGGGCCGCTTGCGCCAGAGCGAAGAGACCGGGACAAGCCACTTGGCTGTCTGGACGGTCAGGTCGCGCCAGGGGACGATCTTGTCGGCGGAACGGTCCCAGGCCTCCTTCATGCCCAGGATAGTGAGGACCAGGATGCGCAGCAGCCCGAGGATCATCAAGGAGAAACAAAGGCGGAACAGCGGCCCGCGTGCGAAGTCGAGCCAGGATTCCAACGACATCGTCAATCTCCTTTCTCATCCCGCGAGGCCGCGCCGGCGGCTTCCGGTTCGGCTCCTCCTTCGGATTCGCCGAAGATGATGGCTTTGTAGAGCAGATCGTGCAGCCCGACGATCTCACAATCGACGCCCTGATCCTCCATGAGTTCGCGCAACTGTTTCTTGCAGTTGGCGCACGGGGCGATGCAGTACTTTGCTCCGGTGGCGCGTATCTGTTCGGCCTTCACCTTGCCGCCCACGGTGGTCCGGTGGGGCCGGATCTCGTCGATGGAGACCGTGCCGCCCCCGCCGCCGCAGCAGATGTTGTCGCGGCGGTTGGGCGTCATTTCGACATAGTGGCTGCAGAAGGCCCGGATCAGCTCCCGCGGCTGTTCGACGATCCAGCCGGGTCTCGCAATGTTACAGGGATCGTGGTAGGTGACGGGCTCGGTGATGGCGCCGGGCCTCAGCTTCAGCTTTCCCCGCTTCCAGGCCTGGTAGGTGTACTCCAGGATGTTGATGACGGGATGCGCCCCGCGGCCCCCGCAGAACGACGGATAGAAGTACTTCGCCGTGCGCGAGGCGTGGCCGCACTCGCCGATGAGAACCTTCTTGACCTTCAGCCGCTCGGCCTCGGCGTGGATCTTGCCAAGAACCTCTTCCATCACGTGGTCGTTGTAGAAGAGGCCGTAGTTGATGGCGTCGTAGTATTTCGTGCCGATCGTCCAGGAGTCCCCCGTGGCGCGGAACACCGCCGCGATCCCCATGAGCGTGTCGGCCTCCATCATGTAATCGGAGACGGGGGCGAGGAAAAGGTACTCGGCGCCCTCCTGGTCGATGGGAAAAGGAATCTCGATCCCTTTCTCTTCGGCCATGTCCTCGCTCAAGAACTCGAGGCTGTCAATGAGCGCCGGTAAAGGGATGGCCGATGTGTTCTGCGTCTTGCCGATAAGTTGTTCGCGGGTGCTGACGACGAGGGCTCGAGGAGCGATGCCGATCTCGGAGAGGATGTAGCGGCCGAGGTGAGTGACCAGGCCGTGGTCGATCCCCATTGGGCACTCGCGGACGCACCGCCGGCACGCCGTGCAGTTCCAGAAGGAATCGGCCATCTCCTGGATCTGTTCGTCAGTCAGGCCGGGGTCGCCTAGAATGCGTCCCCGAAGGATCCCGGAGAGAGTGAAGTGGCGCCGGTAGACCGAAAGCAAGAGTTCGGACCGATAGCAGGGCACGTCCTTCGGGTTGCCCGTAGCCAAGTAGATCTGGCAGTGGGTGGTGCAGCGGGAACACTTGGCGCTCACGCGGACGTAGTGATCGAGCGCCAGACGGTAGTTGGTGTGTTTCAGGATGGCGGCGAACGTCTGGAGGAAGCGCCGGGGCCGTTCGGCTACGTCGAAGTCTTCCACGTGGTAGCGGACAGGAAGGCGTTGCCGCCGGACCACCTCGGGCTTCTTGGGGATCGTGTAAGCCTTGGCGAGTTCTTCCTGGGTCAGTAGCATATCAAGATAATCATCCCTGATACTCCTATTCTAGCTCGTGCCGGCGCCTCCGTCACCCAAATATTACGCGGAAGTCTGGTTTGGTTTCGACGACTAAGTTGGTATATTTACTCAGACCATTCCTCGAAGCCGCTGAGCGTTTTCGTACAGCCGGCCACGTTATACTGAGAACTTCATTCGCCGCGGCGGCGAGTAAGCTCGCTGCCTCTGGCGCCCAAGCTCGGCCCGCTCGCAGGAAGGGAATTCACCATGCCGACCGATTCCCCGCTCAACCGCTTCTGGCCGGCGGTCCGAGGCGCTGCATTGGTGGCTGTGGTGGCGCTCCGGGTCAGTGCTCAACACCAGCCGGTCACGCTTTACGACAAAGACTTCAACGAAATCAATCCGATGACGGGTGAGAACGCCGACGCGCCGTTCAGCCCGAAGAATACCTGCGGCACCTGCCACGACTACGACACGATCACCTCCAGCTATCACTTTCAGATGGGCTGGGACAAGATCTCGGACGACTTCGGCAAGGAGCACGGCCGGCCGTGGGATCTCTCCGACGGCTTTATGGGCCGCTGGTATCCGTACGCCTACCGCCAGTTGGCCAAGAAGAAGAACTCCTATCCGGAGGAGATCGACCTGACGGTATACGATTTCGTCGGCTTCTCCCGCAGCGGCCCGGACCAGCCCCCCTGCGGCGCCTGCCACCCCGGGGGCGGCGGCCTCGAATACGACCGGGACGGCGAACGTTACGACGAACGCCTGCGGGAGCATCCGGAGCTCCGTGATTCCCTCGACGGCGATTACTACCGCAGCCGGTGGGACGCGAGCGGCGTAGTCGAGGCGGACTGTTTCATCTGCCACTGGCCCCGCTACGATTTCAGCGAACGCGTCCGGCAACTGGAAATGGGCAACTATCAGTGGGCCGTGGTCGCGGCCACCGGGCTGGGCATCGTCGAGGGTTCGGTGGTTGACGGCGAGCGGCCCAAAGTCATTTACAACCGGCGATTCTTCAATGAAGACGGCACTCTGACGCCGCCGGTCTCCTGGCCGCCCCCGGGCGAGAACTGCGTCTTTTGCCACGGCACCTCCGACGTCAAGAAACGGGGGTTCTCCTGGAAGGACATCCGCAACCCGGACATCCACCAGCAGCAGGAGATGGCCTGCGTGGCTTGCCACACCGCCGGTCTGGACCACCAGATCACCAAGGGCGACGACTCTGTCTCGACGGTCGCCGACAACCTGGACAACACGATGATGGGCTGCCGCGACTGCCACCAGAGCGGCTATCACGGCGCTTCGATCCCCCGCCACCGCAGCGTCCGGCCCGGACACGTTGAGACCATCGCTTGCGAAACGTGCCACATTCCGAAACTCCACCGGGCGGCGGCGCTGTGGATGGAGACAACAACGGGCGAGCTGGTGTTCGCGACGAATCCACCGACGGCCAAGGAGTTCGGCGAACACGCCGAGTGGGAGCCCGTCTACGACCGCCGCGACGGCGGCCGCATCTACCCGGTCAACGAAGTTTTCACGTCCTGGTGGGGGAACCTCGATGAAGACGGCATCGTGTACCCGCTCTTCTTGAGGGAGCAGAGGGCAGCGTGGGAACGGTTCTCTACGGCCGTCAGCGACGACAACGGCGACGGAAAGCCCGAAGTGAACCGCCGGGAAGAGATGGTGGCCGGACTCCGGGCGCTCTCGGAGACTTTGCGGGGCAACCGGCGTTTCCGGCGGATCCATCCGGTGTTCCTCAAAGGCCGCGCGGCCTGGCACCTCGATGAGAACGGCCGCCTGGCCCGCCTCGACTACGATGTGAAGGGCCTGACGAGCGTGACGTTTTCGATCACCCACATTGTGGCTCCTGCGCGCCTGGCTCTGGGCGCAGGAGGCTGCCGCGACTGCCATGCCAGCAACGCCCGGTTCTTCACCGGACCGCGAATCGTGGATCCTTACGGCGAGACCGGTCAGCCGGTGACAGAACCCAACGGAGAAAGCATCGGCTGTGAACTGTGGGCCTTCTCCATCAACGCCCTGCATCAACGGATTCTGAGTCCGGCGGTGAGCCTAGGGATCATCATGGTGATCTTCCTGATCGTCGTCCACTACCACAGCTACGGGCCGAAACGAATCCCCTTCGAACCGTTCAGCCAGGAGATTCAGCGCTTCACGCTGCTCGAGCGGTTCATCCATCTGTTCCGTCTGATCGCCTTTGTCGTGCTGGCGGTGACGGGAGTGATCATGGCCTTCAACTCGACGCCGTGGCAGGAGCTCTTCTTCCGCTCGCCCCAGCAGATGCTGGAGTTTCACATCGGTTTCGGCATCGTGTTCATCATCACCACCGTGATGGGCATCGTCGTCTGGTTTCGCGACGCGCTCTTTGCCGACTACGACAAGAAATGGGTGCGGATCATCGGCGGCTACCTCGGCTACAAGGGCAGCGTCCCGGCGGGGCGGTTCAACGCCGGCCAGAAGATGTTCTACTGGTACACGGCCTTCTTTGGCCTGGTAATGGGCGTCACCGGTGTGGCGCTGATCTACAAGAGGGCCTTCAACCTCGCCGACGTCTGCTTGACGGCGACCGTTCACAATCTGTTCGGTTTCATCCTGATCGCGGGGGTGCTGGCGCACGCCTACCTGGGAACCATCGCCAACCCGGGCACCTGGCGGGTCCTGGTGGACGGCTATGTAACGAAAGCGTGGGCCCGGCACCACCATCCTTACTGGTACCGGGAGCTAGTCGAGCAAGGCAAGATCCGCGACGAGGAAGCCGACCCGGCCGGCGGGGGCCACCCGAGAGACGTTTGACGGGGATCTCACCCGGACAGGAACTGCCCGATGTAGCGAAAGGCCACGCCGGCGACCAAGACACCGAGCAGGAGGCGAATCCAGAGCTCGGGCAGGTATTTTTGCAGGCGGGCCCCAACGAACGTCCCCGCCAGGCCGCCGATGCCGAAAAGTCCGCCCAGCATCCAGTCGGGCCGGACGGCGAGCCCCGTAGAAACCGGCAGATGGGCCAGGTACTCGTAAACGCCCACGCCGGCGATGGAAGTGACGAAGCTGCCGAACAGCGTGGCGCCGGCGATGGTGTACACGGGCAAGCGCAACACCGAAACAATGAACGGGGCGATGATGGCCCCGCCGCCGATGCCGTAGATTCCGCCGACGATCCCCACCACGAACGCCAGCCCGAGCAGCACCGGCACGGAGAACGAAAAGGTCTCGCCCCAGAACTCGTATTCCACCGTGCGCCAGGTGATGCGCTTGGTGCGCACGCGGGCCTCCGGAGGAAGCCGGCGCCGGAACTTGTCGCGGATCGGATCGGCGACGCTCCCGCGACTCGCCACCCGCCGGTACCATTGGCTCAGGATGCGCCAGCCGAGCCAGAGCAGAACCAGCCCGACGAAGAACTTCGCCGAGCGGGCGTCGGGCATGTATTTGACCCGGACGAGGGCGCCGATGAAGATGCCCGGCAGGGTGCCCAGCAGCGTCGTGCCGGCGATGGGCCAGGCCATCCGGCCCTCCCGAATGTACTGGGAAACGCCGCCCGGAATGGCCACGATATTGTAGAGCAGGTTCGTTGCGCTGACGGCGGGACTGGTGAAGCCCAGCACGCTCATCTGGAAGGGCAAGAGCAGAAATGCGCCTGAAACGCCGGCCGAGGAGACAACCGTCGCGATCCCGAAAGCCACCAGTGGCGGCAGGAGCGGGTTGCACTCCACTCCCGAGATTGGAAAATGCACATCCCAGTGTACAACCTCGTCCCGGAGCGGCTCCCGGGCGGCCGATTTCAGTTGACGCGCCAAGGCCGGCTCCTGCATCTTGTGGGGGGAGGCCCCTCGATTGTCTGTCTGGGAACAGAAGAACGTACTGATCACCGGCGCCGGACGAGGCATCGGCAAGCGCCTGGCCATCGGCTTCGCCGCCAAGGGGGCGCGGGTGGGGCTTCTCGCCCGGAGCAAGGCGGAGCTCGATCTGACGCACATGGAGATCGAACAGGCAGGCGGGCGGGCGATCCGCCTTCGGGCCGACGTCGCCAATTACGCCCAACTGCGGGCTGCGGTGGACCGCTTCCGGACCCGCTTCGGCGAGGTGGACGTGGCCGTGTGCGCGGCGGCGGTGGTCGGGCCGATCGGCGCCTTCTGGGAGAGTTCGCCGAAGGCCTGGGACGCGGCGATCCAGACGAACCTGCTCGGGGTGTGCCACACCTGCCGGGCTGTCCTGCCGTCGATGGTGGCGCGCCGGCGGGGAAAGATCCTCGTGCTCGCTTGCGCCGGCGCAATCCGGCCTCAGCCGGGCTTTTCCGCTTATGCGGCCTCCAAGACGGCTGTCGTCCGACTGGTGGAAACGGTCGCCGAGGAAGTCCGGGACTACAACGTCCAGATCAATTGTCTCCATCCGGGGCCGACCTATACTCACATGACGGACGTGATCCTGCGGGCGGGCTCGAAAGTCGGGGCGAAGGAGCGCGAGGAGGCCGAGCGGCTGCGCTCGACCGGCGGTACGACGCCCGACAAGCAGATCGAGCTGGCGCTGTTCCTGGCTTCCGAGGAGGCCAACCACATCAGTGGCAAGCTGATTCACATCCGCGACGATTGGCGGCGCCTGCGCGACGGCCAGATTGACTCGGAGCTGCTGACGCTCCGCCGGGTCCGCCGGCGGTGACCGGCCGAGCCCCGCCGCTGTTGTATGATGAGGCCAGTTGGAGATGACGATGAAGCTGGTTCGTATTCTTCTGGTATCGTTCCTCGCTCTCACCACGGCGGTTTCTCTGCCGGCGCAGCGGCGCCAGCGGGAAAAGAAGAAGCTCCTGGCCATCGGACAAGCGAAAGGCTACCAGCACGACGCCACTTCCTATGGGCTGGCCACGATCTGGAAGATCGGCCAGGACTCGGGCGTCTATGACACCTACATCCGGACGGACACGGAGCTGCTGACCAAGGAAAAGCTCGGCAAGAACGCCAAGAACCTCGACTATTTCGATGCTGTCCTTTTCTATACGTCCGGGGAACTGGACATGGACGAGCAGCAGAAGCAGGATTTCCTCTCCTTCATCCGGGACGACGGCAAAGGCTTCATTGCGGTGCACTCGGCCGCCGACACCTTTTACCAATGGCCGGAGTATGGCGAGCTGGTCGGCGGCTATTTCGACGGCCACCCCTGGCAGCGTTTCGACGCGCCCATCATCGTCGAGGACCGGGAGTTCCCCGCCACGAAACACTTTCCCAAACGGTTCGTGATCTTCGACGAGATCTACCAGTTCAAGAACTTCTCCCGGGACAAGGTGCGGGTGCTGATGCGGCTCGATGAAACCAAGCTCGACATGACGAAAAAGGGCATCCACCGCACCGACGGCGATTTCGCTGTCACGTGGGTTCACCGGTACGGCAAAGGCCGCGTTTTCTATACCAGCTTCGGGCACACGCAAAGCGCCTGGGACCGCCCGGACATCCAGAAGATGTTCCTGGAAGCGATCAAGTGGTGCATGGGGCTGACCGAGGGCGACGCCACCCCCAGGCCCCGGCCCACTCAGTAGCGGGCGGCGATCATCCCGCGAGCCGGGCCGCGGAAACGCCGGCGCCGGCCCGGGGAGGGCCGCGACCGCTCAGCAGGTGAGATGGAGGACCGCATTGGAACCCTCGGGATCTTCTTTCAAGAGGCGGATGGCCTCGGGGGTGGTGACGACGACCAGTTCGACTCCGCGACGCTGAGCCTCTCGCTTGACGTTCTCGTGGACCGGCAAGGCTCCCAAGGCCCCTGTCCCGATCACCAGCCGGCGGCAGTCCCAGGGGATCTCCTCGTCGGCGCTCAGCGGGGTGTGCCCGTACTGCTCCCGGTACTTCTTCGACAGCTTTTTCTGCCGCTTGCGAACCTTCCCCGCCTCGATGATGAGATCGTGATGGTAGGTCTCGCCGTCGATCGTGATCGACCCGAACTGATAGTCCCCAAACTCCATCGCCTCCTCCGGAATGTATTATATGCCCATTTCGGATAAGGACAACCGAAATATCGGGCCGGCCGCCGGCCTCCACGAGGGGGGGTAAGATGAACAGGTAGGAGGAGGGGATCACCGATGTTCGTCAGCGAACAGCATCCTCTCACCCGTCTGTTCCGCCAGCTCGTCGCGAAGCGCTTGGCCGGCGACGCCCAGATCCGCGACCCCCAGGTGACCGACTACGTAACCCGGGTGCTGGTGGATTTCACCGACGCGCGCAACCTCTACCGCATCCGGAACGTTAGAGGCAAACGTCTGGAAGACGTCGGCGAGATGCTCCTCGAGGCCAGTCCGCTGTTCGAGGCCCGCTCGTTCCTCCGCGAGCGGGAGGTGCGCAAGCACATCGGCGACTACACACTGTTTCTGACCGGGCTGTTCCCGGAATACGTCGCCACGCTGCCCCGGCAGCGGCTGCGCCTCGACGCCCTCATCGACTACGTGCAGACGGGCAAGGAGTCCTATCGCGTCGTCTCCTACTTCGACCAGTTCGAGTTCCGCAAAGAAGCGCCGCTGTTCCGCAAGCTGTCGGAGAACTTCGAACTGTGCGTCTACGGGCTGAACCTGGTCAAGAGCGACCTGGAGCGGATGCAGCATCCCGAGTTCCGCAAGGTGCAGGAGACCTGGGACTCGCCGTGAGCGGGCCGGTCCCGGCGAGAGAGCCCGGGCGGGACCGGGCGGGCTCGAGATCCACGGAGGCGCGTTTCCCGGGTCTTTCGGTGCGGGCCGGGATGCTGGCCCCGTCAGATCTCCATCACGGCGCCGGTGTCGGCGCTGGTGACGTGGAGCAGATAACGCGCCAGCCAGCCGCGCTTCACCTTCGGCTCGAAGGGCGGCAACGAGGCGAGGCGGCGATCGATCTCCGCTTGCGGCACCTTGAGCTCGATGGTACGTGACTTGACGTCGATGGAGATCCGGTCGCCGGGCTTGACGGCGGCGATGGGTCCGCCGGCGGCGGCCTCGGGAGCGACATGGCCGATGCAGAGGCCGCGGGTGCCGCCGGAGAAGCGGCCGTCGGTGATCAACGCCGCTTTGACGCCGGAGCCGACGATGGCCGCCGTCGGCGAGAGCATCTCCTGCATGCCCGGACCGCCCCGGGGCCCTTCGTAGCGGATCACTACCACGTCGCCGTCCTTCACCTCGCCGCCCAGGATGCCCTCGAGGGCCTCTTCCTGAGACTCGTAGATTCTGGCCGGTCCCTCGAAAGTCCGCATGTCGTCGGCCACGCCGGCCACTTTCACCACCGATCCCTTGGGGGCGAGGTTGCCGAAGAGCACCGCCAGGCCGCCGTCGTTGGAGAAGGCGTTCGAGACGGGCCGGATGACGTCGCCGTCGGGGGCGGGCCGGTCGCGGGTCATGTCCTCGAGCGTGCCCCACAGGGTGCGGGCGCTCAGGTCCATGCCGCAGTCCGAGTTGGCCGCGATCTCTTTGACGATGGCGCCGATGCCGCCCTTCTCATGCACGTCCTGGATGTGCACGTCGGGCCGGCTGGGCGAGACCTTGCAGATGTTCGGCGTGCGGGCGGAGATCTTGTTGAGGCGGTTGAGGTCGTAGGCGATGCCGGCCGAGTGAGCCAGCGCCAGGCCGTGAAGGATGGTGTTGGTGGAGCCGCCCATGGCCATGTCGAGCATGAAGGCGTTGTCGAGGGCCTGCTCGGTGACGACGTCGAGCGGCCGCAGGCCCTTTTCGAGGCAGTCTTTGAGCACGTGGGCGGCGCGGCGGACCAGATCGAGGCGTTCCGGGTTCAGCTCGGTGGCGGTGGAGTGGTCGTCGATCCAGCGCGCCGCGGGAATCGTGCCGTTGCCGGGCAGCGCCAGCCCGATCACCTCGGCCAGACAGTTCATCGAGTTGGCGGTGAACATGCCCGAGCAGGAGCCGCAGCTCGGACAGGCGCGTTCGGCCAGCGAGCGGAGCTGGCGCTCGGAGATCTTGCCCGCCGAGTGCCGGCCGACGGCCTCGAAGACGCTGATCAGGTCTTCGCTGGCCCGCCCGGCGAGCATCGGCCCGCCGCTGACGTAGACCGACGGGATGTTGATCCGCACCATGGCGTTCAGCATCGCCGGGACGATCTTGTCGCAGTTGCCGATGCCGATCCAGCCGTCGCAGGGATGCGCTCCGACGATCGTCTCGATCTGATCGGCGATCAGCTCCCGCGACGGCAACGAGTACTTCATACCGAAGTGGCCCATAGCGATGCCGTCGCAGATGGCGCCGCCGATATTCGTGTACCAGACGTTGAAGCCTAGCCCTTCCAGCTCCTCCTTGAGCACCGCTCCCAGCTTGTCGAGGTGTGCGTGGCCGGGGATCTGCGTCGTGTACGAGTTGATGATCGTCACGAACGGCTTCCTCAGGTCGTCGAACGACCGGATCGCCCCCTCCGCCATCATCAGCGAGGCGGCCGGGAGCATATGCGTACCCTCGGCGATGATGCGGCTACCCTTCTTGCGAATGTCCTCGATACCTGGATTCATAACTTCGTATTCTCTCAAAACCGCCGGGGCGCTCATCGGAGGAGCTTCCGGACGGCGCGCAAGGGAGTGAACCGGGCGATGGCATCGAAGTCCCGGTCGCGGTGCCAAACGGGAACGTCGTTTTCGATAGCGACAGCCGCGATCAAACAATCCACAGGGGACCGAATTGTCCGGCCCCGCCGGCGACCCGTTCGGTAAATATCGGCCGCCAGCAGGAAGACATCGGCGGGCAGGGGGTCGCTCAACCGCTCCATCGCCATGAGAGACCTGGCGATTCGGGCGGCGGCGGACGCCTGCCGTATCCCTTGAACGACTTCTTGGATGATCGGGCCGCACGTAGCGAACCGAACCAGATCCTCGGGCTCGAGGCAGGCGCCCAAGCTTCCGTCGAGCACGTCGATCCAGATGGAGGTGTCCACGAGAATCACCGCGAGCGCTCCCTACGGAGCCGTTCAGTGCGATCGGCTCTCATTTCGTCCAGATCACCCTCCCAGACTCCGGAACCGAAAAAGTCCCGGATCTTCATGATCTCGTGGAAACGTATCACCTCCTCCAGGGCTTTGTTGACGGTAGCCGAATATGTCTTCAATCCAAGGACTCGGCGGGCCTTTTCGAGGTTCTCCTCATCGAGCACAAGATTCGTACGCTTCATGTGTATATTATACGCCTACTCGCGGCTTGATGCCACTTGGACGCGGTCGAGCGGCAACTGGGAAGTGATCACCTCGCGGATCGCCGAGAGGACCTCCCGCCGGGGGTAGGTCCGGCGCCAGGCCAGCCCGATGCGCCGGCGGGCCCCTCGACCGGCGAGGGGCATCGCGGCGATCCCCGGGTTGCGCTCCCGCAGGCGCTCCCAGGCCAAGGCGGGGATGAGCGTGCAGCCGGCGCCCGCGGCGACGAGTTCCACCAAAGTCTCGAGGCTGGTCGCCTGGAAGTCGTCAGCCCCGGCGCCCGTTCCGTGCGTGCCGCAGACGTCCAAGGCTTGGTCCCGTAAACAGTGGCCCTCGGCGAGCAGAAGTAACTCGCCGGGCGGAATCTCGGCCGCCGAGGCCCGTCTGCGCTTCGCCAAGGGATGGTTCCGGGGACAAGCGAGCAGGAAGGGCTCGTCGAACAGAGGAGCTGTTTCCAGCGCCTCGCCGCCCGCCGGCAGCGAGAGCAGCACGGCATCGAGCCGGTGTTCCCGCAGCTCCGAGAGCAGGCCGGCGGTGAGGCCCTCACGGACGATCAGCTTCAACTTCGGGCAGCGGCGCTTCAGAGAGGACAGCGCCAGCGGCAGCAGGTAGGGCGCCAGGGTGGCGATCACCCCAAGCCGGAACTCGCCGCTCAGCGGGTCGCGGAGCCCCGCGGCGGTCTCCTCAAGCCGTCTGGCGGCTTCGAGAACCAGCCGGGCCCGGGCCACGATCCGTTCGCCCTCGGGCGTAAGCCATACCTGCTTGTTCGTCCGCTCGAAAAGCCGGACGCCGAGCCTCTCTTCCAGGCGTTTCACCTGGGTGCTGAGCGTCGGCTGGCTCACGAAACAGTCGGCCGCCGCTCGCCCGAAGTGGCGGCGGTCGGCCACCGCCACGATGTAGCGGAGTTCCTGAAGGGTCACATCCATCGATTCCTCTTGTCAATCATAACTATAGCAACATTCGATTTTACAAATCAATGAGCTTCCTGCAACATGGTTGCAGGAGGTCATGAAGAAATGAATCGAGCGACGATTTCAGAACTCAACCAGATCCTGGCCGACTACGCCGTTCTCTATCAGAAGCTGCGCGGCTATCACTGGCGGGTATCCGGGCCGGCGTTCTTTCAACTTCACGAGAAGTTCGGCGAACTGTACGAGGAGACGGCGGAGCGCGCCGATGAGGTGGCCGAGCGGATCCGGGCCCTGGGCGGCGAGCCGCTCTCGACACTGAAAGAGTTGGGTGAGGCGGCCCGGCTGACCGAGGACGGCTCGACAACCGAGGCGGCGGAGATGGTGCGGGCCCTGGCGGCTGACTACCGGACTTTGAACGGCCGCCTGCGGGCGATGGCGGCGAATGCCGCCGAGGCCGGCGACACGGCGACGGTGAACCTGCTCGAAGAGTTTGCTGACGGTCAGGAGAAGACCGTCTGGATGCTCTCGGCGTGGCTCGCCGGAGCAGCGTAGCCCGTGCCGGCGTGAGCCCACGCCCCGGCGATGGTCCCCGCCCGGGTCCCAGGGCGGGGACCCGCGGGCCGTGCGGCAAGATCTTTCGCCGGCGAAGCTGCGGGAAAATCTTCCCGCGGCGGGATCCCGGCGGTACGCAGCCGTTTCGGATGCAGCCGTTTCGGAAGCGCGGCGGTTGACGCTCTCCGGGGCATCCCGTAGGATGAGGAGTGCCGGCCGGGTTGCGGGCAGGGCGGTCGGGCCGCCGCGCCGGCCGGGGAGTTGCAGAACGACCATGCGGGCCTCCAGCGCCGAAGCCGATTCCGGAGGGCCCTCGATTCCGGACAAGCTCTACTTTCGCATCGGCGAAGTGAGCCGCCTGTCGGGGGTGAAGCCCCACGTGCTGCGCTATTGGGAGACTGAGTTCCCGGCCATCGCCCCTAAGAAGTCGGGTAGCGGCCACCGCCTGTACCGGCGTAAGGATGTCGAGCTGATCCTGGAGATCAAGCGCCTGCTCTACGAGGAACGCTTCACGATCGAGGGAGCGCGGAAGTACCTGAGCCACAGGTCGCGGGCAAAGGTTTCGGCAAAGGCCCCGGCGAAGCAGGAGAGCTTGTTCGGCGCCGATCCAGATCTTGTCGCGACCATCCGGGCGGAGCTGCGCGAAATCCTGGACATGCTCCGCTGAAGTCGAGCCCGCCGCCGGCATCGAAGCCTTCGGTCGCGCCGCGCTACCGCCCTCCAGCCCGGACGGACACCTCGTCGGTCCGCGCGAGGGGTTGGGTCCCCTCCCGTTGCACCTGGCCCGTGGGCAGAGCCGTCAAGGGGAGGAGGCGCGGCGCGCCGGGCCGGTGGCCGCCTGCGGGGAATGGGCGAGGTGGTGCAGGAGTCGGACGTAGACGGTGAAGCCCTGGGGCCGGGGGGTGAGCCTACGCTCGAACCGGGCCATGGAACACCTCAAGCGCGTGGCGACGGCGGCGAGCAGTTCCAAGCGCTCTGCGGCCACGGGCTCCCCGGGACAATGAGGTCTGCAGCACTCCGCCGCAGCGAGGCCCGTTTCCAGATCGGCGAGATCTCCCCGCCGAATCGCTTCCAGGATACGTCCGGCCAGGCAGGCGACCGGTGGGCGGCCGGGTGTCTGCTTCTGTGTCCCGATCCCGTTCATCGTGTCCCTCGCTGGTCTCATCGGACCGCAGCCGCGGTTTCTTAGAAACCGGCCGGGGCCGCCTGTTCTGGGCCAACAGAGATTCCGGCGCTGCCGATAAGGGAAAGGGAGGCCACCGCCGTGATCCGCCTGACCCGCATCAACCACGTGCCCCTCGTGCTGAACGCGGAACTGATCGAGCACGTCGAAGTGACCCCGGACACGGTGATCAGCCTTACCACCGGCCAGAAGTTCGTCGTACTCGAGAGCCCGGACGAGGTGATCGAGCGGGTGATCGAGTACCGGAAGGCGATCAACGACTGCTCTTACCGGCGGCGCAGCCAGCGGCCGGAACGCGGCGCTGAGAAAGGAGTGGATTCGGTCTGATCCGACATGGCGAAACAGCGAAAGGGAGGCGGCCGCAAGCCCGATGTGGCTACCTTTGCCGGGTTGGCCATCGCTCTGGGCGGAATCATCGGGGGGCTGATTCTCGAGGGGGGCGAGATCCGGGACATCGCCCAGTACACGGCGGCGATGATTGTGTTGGGCGGCACGATCGGCGCCGTCCTGGTAGCCACGCCGCTGGCCGTGGTTCGGGCGGCGGCCAAGAAACTTCTGGCGGTCTTCTTCGCCAAGACCCTGACCCCGGAGGCCACCATCGAGGAGATCATCGGCTACGCCACCAAGGCCCGGCGCAACGGCATCGTTTCGCTGGAGCAGGACGCCGACGCGATCGCCGACCCTTTCCTGCGCAAAGCGCTGATGTTGGCGGTCGACGGGGCCGACATTCAGGATCTGCGCAAGATGATGGAGCTCGAAATCAGCATGGCTGAGCAGGAAGGCGAAGCCCACGCCAAGGTCTTCGAGGCAGCCGGAGGCTTCGCGCCGACGATCGGCATCATCGGGGCTGTACTCGGCCTGATCCAGGTGATGAAGAACCTGGAGAACATCGAGGAGGTGGGCCACGGCATCGCCGTCGCCTTCGTGGCCACCGTCTACGGGGTCGGCGCGGCGAACCTCTTTTTCCTGCCGGCGGCAAACAAGATCAAGGCCCGCATCCACCAGGAGACGTTGCTGCGGGAGTTGATGCTCGAGGGCGTGGTCGGCATTGTCGAAGGATTGAACCCGAAGCTGATCCGCAGCAAGCTGGAGGCCTTCGTCAGCGAAGAGGGGAAAGCAAAGGACAAGAAGGCGCGCTCCGGCGCCCGTAAGCCGGCCGCGGCATGAGGCAGCTTATGGCCCGAGGGAAGAAGAAACAGGCCGAGCACGAGAACCACGAGCGCTGGCTCGTCTCCTATGCGGACTTCATCACCTTGCTGTTTGCCTTCTTCGTGGTCATGTTCGCCAGCTCGAACGCTGACAAGGGGCGGGCCGCCAAGGTCTCGGACTCGGTCAGGGAGGCGCTTGAAAACGGGGCCTTCCCGGCCTTGGTGGCCAGTGTGCTGGGGGGCACGGTCGGCGACACCGGGCAGGGCAACGCCCAGATGAAAGGTCCCGGAGGCGCCCAGATCGCCCGGCACAACGGCGAGCGGGAAGGTCTGGCGGAAGGGCGCCGACCTTCCGGCCCGGGCGACAAGACAGGTGGCTTCATCGCCGAACTCCGTCCGGCGTTCGAATACCTGGTCAAGGAGCTGAATCAGGAGATCGCCGACGGAGTGATGACCGTGTCGCTGGAGCCGAGGGGCCTGGTGATCGGGTTTCGGGAAGCAGCGTTCTTTCCCAGCGGCGAGGCGACGATTTCGCCGGACCGGCTCGACACGATCGCCAAGGTGGCCGAAGTGGTGAGGCGGCTGCCGAATCCGGTCCGCCTGGAGGGTCACACCGACTCGGTGCCGATCCACAACGAGAAATACGCCAGCAACTGGGAGCTTTCGGCGGCCCGGGCCATTGCCATGCTGGAACTGTTCGCCAACCGCTTCGGGGTGCCGAAGAAACGGATGTCGATCGCCGCCTACGCCGACAACGCCCCGGTGGCCAGCAACGACACGCCGGAAGGCCGCGCCCGCAACCGCCGGGTGGACATCATCCTGTTGAGCCGGATCGGCGTCCAGGCCGAACCGGGCAGTGAAAAGGCCCCCGCCCCGGCTCACGACGCGAAGTGAAACCCGGCTTCAGCCCGAGGAAGGACTCTCTCCACCCCGGCGCAGCCGCTCGAGCAACGCCCGGGCCGCCGCCTGGCCGGCAATCTTCTTCGAGGTGCCCTCGCCGGCGGCGGACCAGGCATCGCCGATCCGCACCTCAACGCGGAAGACCTTCGCGTGCTCCGGCCCCTGGGAGCCGGCGAGCCGGTAGCGGGGCTGCGGGAGCCCGGCGCTTTGGGCGTATTCTTGCAACTCGCCTTTGTAGTCCTTGATTCCGTTGTCTTCGGCATCCGGGAGACCCTCCAGGTCGCCGGTCACGCGGGTGAGGACGAACTGTTTCGCGGCCTCGTAGCCTCCATCCAGATAGATGGCGGCGATCACCGCTTCGAGGGCGTCCGCCAGCAGAGCGCGCTTCTCGCGCCCACCGCTGAGTTCCTCGCCCCGGCCGAGCAGCAGGAACTCGCCGAGCCCCAACTCCCGGGCCACGGCGCACAAGTGCAGCGCGTTGACGAATCCCGCCTTCAGCTTCGAAAGCGTCCCTTCGTTCAGCTCCGGCAGGCGGGCCACGAGAGCGTCGCTGACCGCCAGACCCAGCACGGCGTCGCCAAGGAACTCGAGCTGCTCGTTGCTCGCTCTCGCCAGGCAGACCTCGCCGCCGGTCTCGTAGGTGTGGGACTTATGGGTGAGGGCGCGGCGTAGTAGCTCCTTGTCCCGAAACCGGTACCCGAGCCGCTCTTCGAGCGCTTCCAGCTCCGCGCCCACGTCCCTCCTGAACTATTGCTGCTGCTGTTGTTGCTGCTGCTGTTGTTGCTGCTGCTGTTTGGCCTTGGCGGCGGCGATGTCACGCAGCTTGACGGCCCGCGCGCGCTCGGCTTCGGCGATTCGGCGAATCACCGGATTCAATTGCGGATCACCCAAAACGTCGTCGAGAGTGACGATCGCTTCGTTATAGTTCCCGGCGCCGGTGAGCGCGGCCGCCAGGCGCACCTTGGTGCCGGCGTTGGGGGTCGTGCCCACGTCGATCGCCTTCTTGAACTGCTCCACCGCCTTCGCGAAGTCTTTCCGCACCATGGCTACCATCCCCAGGGCTTCGTAGGCCTGGGCGCGGAAATCGTTCTTCGCCGCTTCCCACTGCTCATCGGTGATACGGGGATTGGGCCGGGGAGCCGTCTTGAGAACTTCGATGGCGTGATTGGCCAGTTCGGTGGCCCGGCGGAGCTTCTCCTCTTTGTCGAGGTCGAACTCGCGCGTCTTCTGCGCCAACCCATTGGCCAGGGCGAGCAGGACAAAGATGTTATCCGGGTCCACCTCGAGAGCCCGCTCGCCGTAGACCATCATGTTCTCGAAATCGTTGAGCTGCTGATACGAGATCGTGGCCATCTGGAGAGCGAAGCTCTTCCACTCAGAGTCGGGAAAGTCAGCTACTAGCTTGTCTGCCGCCTCGATCCGGCTCTTGGGGTCGAGGGCGTTCATGATGGCCTGGATCGCCTCCATCTCCGCTTTCGATTTGATGGCGGGCTGTTTCGCCACCGGCGAGCCTTGTTGGGCAGGCGCCTGGGCGGCGGGGGGCTGTTGTTGATTCTGTGCGGCCTGCTGCGCGGCGGCGGGCATCATAGCCGCCGTGACCAAAACCGTCGCAAGAAAAAGTCTTACAAACATCAAGTACTCCTGTATATCATCGTAACTGTTTTGAGCGAGCGCCGGACGCCTCAATGACGCCCCGGTGAGCGAAAAGCTCCCTCAATACCTTTCCGCGCCATGTCTTTGACTTTCGGCGAGGCCTCGGGGATTCGGAGCGCCTGTTGGTAATAACCGCGCGCCTTGCCGCTGTCGCCGGCGATGTCGCTCAGGCGTCCGAGATAGAACAGGATCCAGGCCTTGTCCCGGGGCTCCGGGCCGGTCGCGAGCGCCTTCTCGAAGAGGGAAGCGGCCAGCTCCGGGTCGTTCTGAAGGGTGGCGATGCGGGCTAGCCCGTAGTAGGCCCGGGCATGGAACCGGAGCTCGGCGGGCATCTTCAAGACCTTGAGGAACCGTTCCCGGGCCGGTTCCAGATCCCGCTTGCGGTAAAGCGCCTCGGCTTCCTCCAGAACCTGTTCCACGGGGGAACGCACCGGCGCCGGGGGCGGTTTCGGCTTGACGAGGTGGACCGGCTTTTCCTGGTCGAACTCCAGGTTCTGGGCCCGGGCTTCCTCCCTGGCCAGGTCGATCGCTTCGATCATGTCGCGGAAATAGAGCCGCATCGCCTCCGGCTGTCGCTCGTAAACGGGAAGCTGCTCGTAGAAGTGGGGCGCCAGGATGTAGCCCTGGCGGTAGGCCTTGTCCACCATCTGCTGTTTCTCTTCCGGCGTGGCGTTCGAGAGACGGGCCAGGATCGCCTTGATCAGCGAGCTGGTCGCCAGAAGCTGGAAGTCCTTCTTGTAGTACTCGGGAAGGTACGGGGCGCCCAAGGCGTAATCCCCCAGAGCCGACACCCGCTCGAGAGCGTCGGCGGCCCGCGAGACAACCGGTTCGAGCACGTAGTGCAAATAGCTGTAACGGATCTCGTCGATGGGGAACTCCACCGAGGGGGTCACCACCACGTAGTAGTTGCCGCGGTAGCTCCGCGTGTGGACCTGGTTCGGCGCGCCGAGCAGGCAGATCACGATCTGGAAGCTCCGTCCGGAGACGCCGCTGGTGGGATTCCGCAGGTACCCGTTCAGCTCGAAGAGGCTGTCGATCACCAGACGGTGGTAGCGGGCGGCGAACTCTTCCACCGCCGGCTGGATCCGCTGGAAGAGCGCCGGGATGTCCGCCTCCCGGTAGAACTCGGCCAGCAGCGGTTCGAGCCCGATCAGGCGCTGGACGTCGGGGGGCAACTGGTAAGTCGGTTCGGGCAGGCTGAAATCCGGCGGCCCGTGGCTGATCAGGGCAAAGGAAATGTACTGGCTCAGCTCCGCCGTCCAGTCGCCCAGGGCGTGGTCTTCGTAGAATTTCCGGAGCTTCTCGACCGAGGCCAAGCGCCGGGCCTTCAACTGCTCCCGGATCTCGAGCCGGACCGGGTGGTTCGTCGGCGAGTCGAGTTGCGCATCGTAGCCGGCGGCGTTGATCGCCGCCATCACGGTGAACAGCGTCTCGTGGGCATCCATCGAGCCGTGCTGGGCGCGTGCCGCCGGGGAGGCGATCGCCGCCAGCCAGAACAGGATGGGCAGGAAACGGATCATCGGGCTCTGCCGGAGCCGAACACGGCTACCTCCACACCCGCCAGAATACCGCGGCCGGGCATGGCAACGCCGGGAACCTCCTCGTAAGACGCGGCGGTGAGGTTGCTCAGTTGCACGAAAGGATGAAACCGGCCGCGGACGCGGGCGGCATAGAGGTCCCAGACGGCGTACGGCTCCCGCCCGTACCGCGCCAGCGCACCGAAACGTGAGCGCAAGGCGACGCCGCCGGGCAGCACTTTCTGCCAACCGGCGATGCCGTAATGCCGGGGGTAGTTGAAGACATACCGCGAGGCGTAGCCGGGCGTCAGGTCCTGGGCGCCCCGCAGGGCCGTGTAGTGCAGGTCCAGGCGCCCGAGCCGCCGCACGCGCGCGGTGACGCCGGCTTCCAGGCCGGTGAAGCGCAGCCGCTGGAAGTTCGTCGCCCGCCAGAGGCCGCCGGGAGAGGCGCGGATCCAGTCGATGACGTCGCGCTCCCGCCGCTGGAAGACGGTGATTTCGCCGCGCAAGCGGCCGCTCCAGTTCCAGTCGATGCCGGCCTCGTAGTTCCAGGCCGACTCCGGGCGCAAATCCGGCGAACCCCGGTTGGCCGGATCGTGGTAGTAGAGCTCGGTATAAGTGGGTACCCGAAAGGCACGGCTGACGCTGGCCCGGAACTTGATCCGCGAAGTCAACCAAGCCCCGGCCGCCGCTGTCGGGCTGAACTCAGTGTGGGCCGCCCCGTAGACCTCGAGCCGGCCGCCGGCGCTGAAGAAGAAGCGCCGCCAGGCGCGCATGTCCATCGCCGCGTAGCCGGCCCCCCGGGCGCGGGTGTGTGAACCCAGATTGTTGCTGTCGATGGCCTCATGCAGTCCCTCGGCCCCATAGTGCAGCTTTCCGTTCCGGCCCACCGGCTCCCACCGGCGGACCGAAGCCTGGTAGCTCTCGGTGGCGTGGCGGTTGGTGAAGACCTCGGGCCGGTCGCGGAAGAGCACGAACAGGTCCGTATGGCGGCGGAAGGAGAATGAGACGTTCGTCCTCTTGCCCAGATCCTGGCGGCCGGCCGCCACCCACGTCTTGGTGCGCTCCCAGGAGTTGAAGTCCCCGTAGAACTGCTCGGCGCCGAACGGCCGGTCGGCATGAGCCAGGAAGATGCGTGTGCCGCCGAGCGGCGTGAGGAACTCGGTGCGCGACGTCAGCGAAAGGTTCCGGTAGTCGCGGTTCTCCATGAAGCCGGTGGAGAAGTCGCGAAAAAAGGCGATTTGTTCGGCGAAGGAGCCCTTCACCAGAGCCAGCGAACCGCGCTGCTGGTTGCGGCCCCAGTTCCCCACCCCGGTCCTCAACCGGAACTCGGAGATCTCCGGTTTCTTGGTGATGAAATTCACCACTCCCCCGACCGCGTCCGAGCCGTAGAAGGCCGACCCGGACCCCTTGAGCACCTCGATCCGCTCGAGCGACTCCATGGGCAGCGGCAGGTTCATGTTGTGGTGACCGGTCTGGACGTCGTTCATCCGCATGCCGTCGATCAGCACCAGCGTCTGCCCGTAGGTGCTGCCGCGGATGGAAAGGTCGCCTTGAAGGTGGCCGGGGCCGCGCTGGCGAAGATCGATCGACGGATCGAGCTGGAGGAAGTCCACCAGCGTGTTCGAGAGCAGGCGCTCCTCGGAACGGATCTCGAAGACCCGGACGGGCCGGTCGCTCTCTTCGAGCGGCACGGGCTCGAACGTGCCCGTGACGACGACCACGTCATGCCGCGGCCCGAGCGGGGAAACCTTCTGCTCCTTGTTCGCCTCCTCACCCCTGCCGGCGGCGGGCAACAGGGTTCCGAGGCACAGGAACAGTGCAAATATTGCGCGAATTCTCATATCGTCCGATTCTACCAGCGCTTCAGGGATTACTTCATCTCGATCGAGAATAGGATGAAGGGGCCCCTTCCGCGGGATTCACTCGTACGTCACCCAGATCGGACTGCTCCAGGCCAGCGATCCGTCGGACTGTTCCACCCGGATGTAGTAGTAACTTTCCCCGGATCCTCTCTTGGCCTCCAGATCCCGGTATTCGAAGGCCACAGTCTTCGCGTCCGGCTCCACGGTGTGAATGAACTTGTTGTTCTTGACAACCACGATGCGGGCGATGGGCTGCGTGCCGGCCACCTTCACCTGCAGCAGGGGTACATCGCGGGTCCGGAAGACATCGCCCATGATGTGATCCCCGATTCTGAAGTCCACGATGATGTTGTCGGTGGCGGCGTAGGTGTGCCGGGCCTTCATGGCGTCGATCAGGTCCTGCCGCTCGTTCATCGCGTCTTCATCGACGAGGACGCAAGCGTAGGCGTCGTGGGTGGCGATATGGTCCGAGCTGGCCTGGACGCCGAGCTTGAGTCCTTTGGCCCAGGCTTCCCAGACGAAGCCCGCCGGCCGCCAGGGCTCGCCGTGGTGGTAGTAGCGCTTGTCCGGCGTCTCGGCGCGCGGCGCTCCGGGGTATTCGTAGGAAGCGTGGAGTCCCTGGTAGAGCTCGACAATCGGCTCGAGTTCCGGGTCGTTGTCCCGCCAGTCGGTCCCCTGGTCGGTGCCGGTACTGTGCGCCGTAGCGATGCCGCCGTTCTTGCGGAGGTAGGGATAGAGCACGGGGCCGGTGTTCCGCTTCCCTGCTCGCTCTTCGCGTGAGATGGGAAGTTCGCGGACGCCGCGCCGGGCGAAGATCGTGTTCCGGTGCCCGTTCGGGTACGGCACGCTCCGTTCGGTGCCGAACAGCGGCCAGAACCGGCCCGGCACGAAGTAGATGTCTTCGGACTTCTCGGTGCGCCACCAGTTGTACTCGACCGCCGGACCGCCACCGTACTGATGGTCCGTGACGAGCATGAAGTCGTAGTCGCCGGCCGAGAAAGCGTAGCGGTAGAAGTCGATCAGCGCACCGTCGCCGATCCCATCGCCCGATATGTCCGTGTGGCGGTGCAGATCGCCGCGCAGGATCCGGTAACGCTTGCCGCCGACCTCGATGCGGTAGCTCCGGATGGCTGCGACGTCGGCGGGTTCATTCTCGTGAACCGGCGGCGTACGGACCAGGACTTCGTGGAACGGGCGCAAGGCTGGCGGGGAGCCCGCCGGGACCCCGGCGGGGTCGAGAACCGTGTAGGCGAGGCGCGTCCGCCGGGGGCTCGGGCCGCGGCGGTTGGTGGCGACCTTCGGAGAACCGAAGGGACGGTCGTCCTTCGCCCACGCGAACCAGAGTCTTCCGTCCCGGGTCGCCGCCGCCGTCGCCCAGACGTCGTTGCGGCCGTTCGTGCCGTGGAGTTTCACCGCCGGCATCCAACCGCCGCCGTCGAGACGCGTGAGCAGCACTTCCCAGATGCCTCCGGCGCCCCAGTTGTTGTTCACCCGGGTGGTGAAGCTGGTGAGCGCCCGGAACATCACCCAGAGGCGGCCTTGAGCGTCGGTGATCAGCCGCGGCTGCTGATAGTAGTCGCCGTATCGGCGCGGCACTACGCCCCGGAAAGGCGCCGCCGGCTCGAACCAGTTCGACCCGTCGAGCACCGCTACCTTCACATGGCGCCAGCGGTAGAGCCCTGCGCCCCCGCCGGGTTTGAAGCGCTGGCTGGTCCAGTCCTTGCCCCAGTTGGCCTGGCCGTGGTCCCAGGCGATCCACAGCCGGTCCCGCTGGTCGCAGGCTACCGACACATTGGCGTCGAAGCCCCGTGACCGGGTCACCTGGAGGCGCTCGCCCAGCCGGCCGCCGGCGGCGAGCTTGCGTACATAGACGTTGAAGTCCCCGGATTCGTAACCGTCCCAGGCGATCCAGACGTTGCCCCTCGAATCGGCCGCCGCCGCCGGGGCCCACTTGTCGCCGCGACCCGGGCTGATCCGCTTCTCCGGCGACCAGCCGGACCCGTCCCATTGCCGGTGCAGGATCTCGGAGACCCGCCCGCGGAATCCCTGCCAAACCACGTGCACCCGGCCCCGGGCGTCGGTCACCACGTCGTGATAAAGGTTCGGGCCCTCCCCGCCGGAAGCCAGCACCCTCACTTCCGAGAGTTGCTGTCCCTCGAGATACCGGGCGAACACCCCCCACCGGCCTTCGTGTTTGCCGGACCAGATCACCCAAACCCGGCCGCCGCTGCTCACGGCCGCCTTCGTGCGGAAATTGTCATCGTAACCCGGGGGTGAGACCCGCAGCGGCTTCTCCCAGCCCGTTCCGCTCCAGCGCGAAAGCCACACGCCGTCTTTGCGGTCCGAGTAGCAGATCCAGGTGAGCCAGACGTTGCCCGCCGCATCCGCAGCCAGCGCAGGATAGTCGTTGTAGCCGGGGAGTAGATCGAGGTCGAAGGCCGCCGGCAGGCGTTCCGCGCTCGCCTCTCCCTCGAGAAACTTTAGCGGCCGGCCCAGGCGCAGCTCGCCAAGATGGAACGAGAAGCGGCCGCGTTTGGTCTCTACAGTGACGAGAGCGTCGTCAGGGGCCCGGAGGGTGGCTACGACCCCGTTGGGGACCATGGCGAAGGGCCGGGTGTGGACTGGGTCGTAGCCACGAGGAGTCGTCGAATCGGCATAGCGCGTCACCCGGGTCGTCAGCAGCCAGCGGTTCTCTCCCATGACCTTGTCGCGGCCTTCGAAATGGACACCCGAGAGCCGTTCAATGCGGCCGGTCGAGAGACGGATCTCCCCGTCCCAGCGCGCCGGCGTGAGCCGTTTGAGGCCGAACATCAGCCGAACCGAGACGAGCCGCCCGCCCGGCGGACTCCCGCCGCCCGGCGCCGCCTGCGCTTGCCCGTGGAACGGCGCTGCGCCAAGCAGCAAGCTTGTAAGAGTCAGGAGATGGACGAACGTAGCTCGCGGAGTCATCGCACCCATTCCTCGTCAGAACTGGTGCACCTAGCCTACTACGCAGATCCGTGAGGGACAAGGGCATGGAACCGTGCTTGACGCTTCTCCGGAAGGAGGCGCATGGAACGCGAAGTTGCGCCGGGCGGACGAGAAGGAACTCAACCGCACCGACCGCGGATCCCGGGCGGCGAGCCGGAGCCGAATGCCGGCCCGGGCACGGGACAAGGGCAGCAGTCCGGCGGACAGGCGTCGTGTCCGATGGGAAGCTTGCCCAGCACGAGGCGCGGAGCGCCGGCGTCGAGCCTCTCCAGAATCAGTTCCCGGATCATCCTGACGAAGCGGGGATGGACGCCGACGGTCGCCGCCCGCACCATCTTGAGACCCAGCTCCTGGGCCACCTCCTGCGCCTGGATGTCAAGATCGTAGATGACCTCCATGTGGTCGGAAAGGAAGCCGATCGGCACCAGAACGAGGTTCTGCGCACTGCGCTGCCGGGCTACCTCGCGCAGGTAGTCGCAGATGTCCGGTTCGAGCCACGGCTGCGAGGGCGGGCCGCTCCGGCTCTGATAGACCAGTTCCCAGGACAGGCCGATCCGTTCAGCCACCAACCGCGAAGCCTCGGTCACCTGTTCGACGTACTGGGAGGTGGCGGCCATGGCCACGGGAATGCTATGGGCGGTGAAGACCAGCTTCACGGTGTCGCGGAAGATCGCCGGGAACTGATCCAGGGCCGCCTCGACGTTCTCGACCATCGGTTCGATGAACCCCGGGTGATTGAAGAAGGCCCGCAGCTTCTCCACTTCCGGGGCGCCGGGACCCAGTTCCTCGCGGGCGCGCTCGATATCCTCGCGGTATTTCCGGCAACCGTCATAGGAGCTGTAGGCGGAGGTAAAGAAGGCCAGGGCCTTGCGGATCCCGTTGCCGCGCATCCGGGCCAGCGTCTCCCTCAAGAACGGATGCCAGTGGCGGTTTCCCCAGTAGACAGGCAGGTGGGGGCCGTGTTCGGCGAGCTCGTTCTCCAAGGCTTGGACGAGCTCGCGTACCTGGTCGTTGATGGGGCTCTTGCCGTCGAAGTGGTAATAGTGCTCGGCGACCTGTTCCAGGCGCTCCCGGGGCACCAGTCTTCCCCGCACGACATTCTCCAGATAAGGAATGACGTCTTCCCGTTTCTCCGGCCCCCCGAATGAAACCACCAGGATCGCTTCGTAGTCGCTCGCCACGTTCTATTAGATGGTACCGCGGCACGGAATCGATGCGGATTCCCCGGCCGGCCGTGGTGGTCGGCTAGCATGAAAAACGTGGCGCGGCTTTTTCTCGGGATCGACGGCGGACAGACGAGCACCACGGCCTGGATCGGCGACGAGACCGGGCGGCTGCTCGGCTCCGGCAAGGCGGGCCCGTGCAATCACGCCCGGGCGGCGGAGGGCCGGGAGAGGTTCCGGAGGGCGATCCGCGGAGCGGTGGAATCCGCGTGCGAGGCGGCGGGCGTCCCGGCGGGAGAAGCGGTGTTCGAAGCCGCCTGCCTCGGCCTCAGCGGCGGTCCGGAAAACAAGGAAGAGCTGCTTCGCGAACTCCTCGAAACCCGGCGGCTGCGGCTCACCCACGATGCCGAAGTGGCCCTCTCCGGCGCCACCGGGGGCGAACCGGGCATCATCGTGATCGCCGGAACGGGCTCCATCGCCTTCGGCCGCAACGCCGAGGGGCAGACGGCCCGGGCCGGCGGCTGGGGCTACATTTTCGGTGACGAAGGCGGCGCCTTCGACCTCGTGCGCCAGGCGCTGCGGGCCGCGCTGCGGCATGAGGAGGGCTGGGGCCCGCCGACGGCGCTGCGGGCGGCGCTGCTCGCAAACACCGGGGCGGCGAGCGCCAACGAGCTGCTGCACCAATTCTACGGGGACGATTATCCACGGGAACGGATCGCCGCCCTGGCCCCCGTCGTCGGTGAGTGCGCGGCGAACGGCGACGCGGTGGCGCTCGAGCTGCTGCACCAGGCCGGCCAGCAGTTGGCCACCCTCGCCGGCGCGGTGCGGCGGCAATTGTTCGCTCCCGGGCAAGAGACGACGGTGTCATTCGCCGGCGGCGTCTTCGAGAACCCGTATACGCGGGAACGGTTCCGGACGCTGGTGGAGTTGGAGGAAGCGAACCGCGTGGCCCCGCCGCGGTTCCCGCCGGCGGGGGGCGCGTTGATCCAGGCGTGGCGGCTCGCCGGGATGAACCTGGTCCCGCTCACACCGGCCGAACCCGAAGCTGGAGCGCCCTAAGACGAGGAAACTGGAATGCGAATTGTCGAAGGCCCTTATCTGACCGATCTGCTGGCGCAACCGGACGCCGTGCGGGCGACGGTGGAAGTCTTGAGGGCGCCCGAGGCCGGCGAGTCTCTGGCACGCTTCATCGAAGGCGCGGCGCCGGCCCGCATCCTGCTCACCGGCATGGGGGCGTCGCTCCACGCCTTGCACCCGCTGCTGGTGCGCCTGCTGTCCCGGGGAGCCGACGTCCGGCTCGAAGACACTTCCGAGCTGCTCTACTACCGCCGGCGCCTGCTGGCTCCGAGGACGCTGGTGATTGCCGTCTCACAGTCCGGCGAAAGCGCCGAGCTGGTGCGGCTGGCGAGGCTCCGGCGCAACGGCTGGCGGATGCTGGCGGTGACGAACTCCGCCGGCTCGACGCTGGCGGCCAGGGCGGACGCAGCGGTAGCGCTGGCGGCCGGAGCGGAGCACTCGGTCTCGTGCAAGACCTACGTGGCGACGCTGGCGGCCCTGGCCTGGCTGGGCGGATTCCTCATGGGAAAGCCGAACCGGGGCAGGCAGGCGTTGCGGGACATACTCGACGCCGCCGCCGCGATGGCCGCCTACCTGTCGCGCTGGCGCCGGCACACGGCCGCGCTGGCGAAGCAGCTTGCAGAGGTACGGTATCTGGTCCTCGCCGGCCGCGGCCCGTCGCTCGCCGCCGCCCTCACCGGGGGCTTGATCACCAAGGAAGCGGCCCACTTCCCGGCCGAAGGAATGAGCGCCGCCGCCTTCCGCCACGGGCCGCTGGAGATGTGCGGCCCCGGGACGGCCGTCTTTGTCTTCGAGGGGGCGGACAAGACGGCGGAGCTAAACCGCGGCCTGGCCCGCGACGTCCGCCGCGCCGGCGGCAAGGTATTGCTGATCGGCCCCGCTGGAACTGGTCCTGGACAGCTCCCCATCCTGCCCGAACGCGCGCTGCCGCTGCTGGAGATCCTACCCGTGCAGATGGCGACGCTGGCGCTGGCGGCCTTGGCCGGCCGCGAGGCGGGCCGGTTCACGAGGGCCTCCAAGGTGACCCGCACCGAGTAGCGGGACCGGCGCGCGATTCCTCGCGACGAAACCCGGCGGCGTGCCGATAAGGGAAGCGTGAGCCGGTTCCTGGAAAAAGCGATCGAACTCCTCGAAGCGGCCGAATGTTCTCTCGCCGCCGGGGACCGCTTCACCGACTGGACCATACTGATCACCCCCACCGGCGCCGTCCAGATGCTGGCCGGCAATGACTGGCCGCTGGCCAGCCTCCAGGCGGACCGGGGCGCCGGTATGGCCTTTCGGATCAGCCGGCGGGCGGGCCGCATCCGCCTGGAGGGGCGGGCAGGTTCCCGGACTTGTCTGTTCGAAACCGCAAAGCCCAGTGGGGTCGCCCGCCTCTCGCCGGTTGATACGCCGGTCAACCTGCTTCGCCCGGCGGTACCGAATCCGGATCTGCCCGGCGCAACCTCTCGGCCGCCTGCTCCGGCAGCACCGAGTTGATGTAGCAGCCCGTCGCCCACTCAAACCCGGCGATCGTCCCCAGCCGGGGCAATATTTCGAGGCGCCAGTGATAGTGGGGCGCCGCGGCGTCCAGCGGAGCCGTCATCAGCATGGCGTTCACGGCGGGCTGGTGGAGCGCCGATTCCACGCACCGCCACAGCCGCTGCAGCGCACCGGCGAGGCCGGCCAAGTCCCGGATCTCTTCGAAACGGGAGGCGTGCTCCTTTGGCAAGAGCCAGACCTCGTAGGCCTGCCGGGAGGCTTCCGGCGCCACTGCGGCATAGCCCCCGTTCTCGAAGACCACCCGGCCCGCCGCATTCTCCAGACCGCGGCACCAGGGACACGGCCCCGCCGCAGGGGCGGCCTGGAGTTCGTAATCGAGCTGCGGCGGGATGAACGGCAAGGCCATGAGCTGGGAATGAGGGTGCACCCGGGTGGCGCCCGCCCGCCAGCCGTGATTCTTGAAGATCACGGCGCCGCGGATGCCGGGCTCCCGGCTCAGCCGCCGGAGGCGTTCCTGCCACGCTTCGAGCGCCTCTTCGATTCGCCGGAGCGGCGCCGTGGACCATCTCTCGCCGTGGACCGGCGATTCGATGATGACCTCGTGAAATCCCTGGGGAGGGGTGAGCGCCGGATACCGGTTCGGCACCACGCGCACCCGCCAGCCCGGTTCGTCCGGCGCACCGCTGTCGCGGAGGGCAAAGACCTCCTTCGTGGTTTCCCGCTCGTTGCCGGGACAGAAAGGACAAGCCCTGGTTTCTACGATCTCGCGAAGATCCGTCCGGTAGTCGCTGGGCCGCCGGGCGCGCGCCGGCGCGTAGATCACTTTCCGGCCCGTAGCGGGGTCGAAGCGGACTTCGGACAAGTCCCAATTATAGACTGCCACCGCGGCGGGACTCACGACCAAGGGGTCCGGAGCAGCTCGGAAGCTATAATCGAGAAGACTGGAGGAACTTCTTGCGGTTACGCGTTCTCCTTGCCCTCACCCTGGCGGTGAGCCTTTCTATCGTTTCGCTCCCGGCCGCTCAAGACGTCTGGCCGCCGGTGAAGCGGGTGGTCGCGATCGGCGACGTCCACGGCGACTACGAGCAGTTCTTCACCCTGCTCCAGGAAGCCGGCCTGGTAAATCGGAAGGGGCGCTGGATCGGTGGTGAAACGCACCTGGTCCAGACCGGCGACATACCGGACCGCGGTCCGCACACGCGCAAGATCATGGATCTGATGATGCGCCTCGAAAAGCAGGCCCGGAAAGCCGGCGGCCGGGTCCACGCGCTGATCGGCAATCACGAGGCGATGAACGTCTACGGCGATCTGCGCTACGTGACGCCGGAGGAGTTCGCCGAGTTCCGCACCAGCGACTCGGGGCGCATCCGTGAGGCCTTTTGGCAGCAGCATGTGGAACAGTTGAAGAAAGAAGCGGCCGCCGAGGGGAAGAAATTCACTATCAGTGACCAGGAAAAACAACAATGGTTCCAAAAACATCCCCTCGGCTATTTCGAGCACCGGCTGGCGTGGGGCCCGAAGGGCAAGTACGGCAAGTGGGTCCGGTCCCACAACACGGTGATCAAGATCGGCGGCACGCTGTTCGTGCACGGGGGCATCAGCCCGCGGTTCGCCGGCGCGAAGATCCGCGAAATCAACGAAACGGTGCGGAAAGAATTGAACGATTTTAGCCTGCTTAAAGACGGGATCACGGTGGCCGAAGACGGGCCGCTCTGGTACCGGGGGCTGGCGCAGGGAAAGGAACGGGAACTGGCCGGGCACGTGGAAACGGTGCTCGCCAACTACGGGGTGAAACGCATCGTCATCGGCCATACGCCGACCGCCGGGACGGTGATGCCCCGCTTCGGCGGCAAGGTTCTCCTGATCGACGTGGGCCTGTCGAAGTATTACGGCCGGCGGCGGGCGTGCCTCGTGATCGAGGGCGGCAAGCCGTACACGCTGCACCGCGGCAAGCGTCTCGAATTGCCCGGCCCGTCGCGGGCCGCTCTGGTGGAATATTTGTCGGCTGCGGCGGCTCTCGATCCCCCGCCTTCGCCTCTGGAGCCGTTGATCCGGCGGCTCCGGGCGGCGTCGCCGTGAGCCGCACCGGCGGGCCTGGGTATCATCGAATCGTCGCCATGCCATCGAGCGAAGAACCCGCCACCATCATGCTGGTGGACGACGAAGAAATCGCTCTCGCCTCGTTGCGGGGGCTGTTCACGCTGGAAACCGATTACGATGTGCTCGCTTTCAGCAACCCCGTGGAAGCAATCGAAGAAGCCAGGCGCCGGCCCATCGACCTGGTGATCTGCGACTATTTGATGCCCCAGATGACTGGGATCGAAGCGCTCAAGGCGATGCGCGAGATCCAGCCCGAGATGGTGCGCGTCCTGCTCACCGGCTTCGCCGACAAGGAGAACACGATCCGCGCGATCAACGAGCTGGACCTGTTCCAGTATCTCGAGAAGCCCTGGGACAACCAGCAGCTGCTGTTGATCGTCGAGCGGGGGCTGCAGCAGCGGAGCCTCCGCCGCCAGTTGCTCGAGAAGGTCAAGGAGCTGGACCGCCTGGTGGCCGAGCACCGGGATCTGAAAGAGCGCCACAGCGCCCTCGAGCGGGAACTCGAGATGGCGGCCCGGGTGCAACGGAGTCTGCTGCCGGAGTCGATGCCCGACTTCAACGGTTTGCGTTTCACCGGCTATTACCAACCCTGCCACGAGATCGGCGGTGACTATTACGGCATCTGCACCCGCGACGGCCGCGCCACGCTCCTGGTGGCCGATGTCAGCGGACATGGCGTTCAGGCCGCCCTCACCAGCATGCTGATGAAGGCGATCTTCGAGGAGGTGGAGCAGAATACCGAAACCGCCCCCGATCTGGTCGAGCGCATGAACGAAGCGCTCCACCGCTTCTTGCCGGGCGGTATGTACGCCTGCGGCACGGTGGCCCGGATCGACGCCGCTCCGGGACGGATCCGGCTGGTGAACGCGGGGCTCCCGCACCCGTTCGTGCTCCGGGCGCAAGAGCGCCGCCTCGACCAGGTGCCCATCGCCGGCATGCCGCTGGGGATCTTCGGCCCCGGCGGACCGGCGAGCTTCGATTCCACCGAGATCCATCTCCAACCCGGCGACGTGCTCTTGCTCACCTCGGACGGCATCGGCGACATCCAGCGCGCCGGCTCCGATGACGACTTCTTCCAGGACCGCCGGATGAAAGAGGTGCTGGAGGAACTGGCGGGGCACAGCGGCGAAGAGGTCATCGAGACCCTGGTCCGCGACGCCCGCGAGTTCGCCGGCGGCGGTCCCGTCCCGGACGACATCAGCATGGTGGCGGTGACGCGGCTCTGACGCTCTCCGCCGGTCTCGTCCCCGGCGCCCGGCCGCTTCCTTCCGGTTCCTGGACCAGCCCCCGGGTACAATGGCCCTGTGGAAGCTCCTCGCCCCATTGCGCCGAAAACGCTCGAGGAAATGAGGACGGCGATGGCCGTCTCCCTCGCCTTCGGCCTGCTGATGCTAGGAGGCAAGTCGGCCGCCTACTGGCTCACCGGTTCGGCGGCGATCCTCTCGGATGCGATCGAGTCGGTGATCCACGTGGCGGCGGTCTCTTTCGCCGCCGCCAGCCTATGGCTGAGCGCCCGGCCGGCTGACCGCCGCTTCTCGTTCGGATACGAGCGAATCAACTTCTTCTCGGCCGGCTTCGAAGGCGCTTTGATCATCCTCGCCGCAGTGGGCATCATCTACTCGGCGGTACGAATCTGGCTGGCGGGCATCCCACTCCACCGGTTGAGTGAAGGGGTGTTGATCACGCTGGCCGCGGCCCTGCTGAACGCCGGGCTCGGCTGGTACCTGATCCGCACCGGAAGACGGCACCACTCTCTCATCCTCGAAGCCAATGGACGCCACGTGCTGGCCGACAGTTGGACCAGTTTCGGCATCGTGGGAGGACTCGGCCTCGTACTGCTCACCGGATGGCGCCCTCTCGATCCCCTGTTCGCTATCGCCGTGGCGCTGAACATCTTGTGGTCCGGAAGCACGCTCGTTTGGCGAAGCGTCACCGGCCTCATGGATTATTCCGACCCGGCCGTCGGGCGGCAGATCAAGCAGCGGCTGGAGGAGCTTTGCGGGGAACTCGGCCTCCAGTACCACGGCTTGAGATTCCGCAACGCCGGCTACCGCCACATGATCGAAGTGCATTTGCTGTTCCCTTACGAGACGGGACTGGGCGAGGCCCATCGCCTGGCCACCCTCGTCGAAGAGCGGCTGCCGGAGAGGCTCGATATCCCCGCCGAAGTGGTGACCCATCTGGAAGCGCTGGAGGATCACGGCGAGGTCCATGGGCAGCCGCACCACACCGGTTTGCACCGTGACTGACCCCCGGCTGCGGGGTACAGGCCAGGGAGACCGGCGTCCGATATAATCGGAGCCGGTGTGCATCATGGCGGATGAGTCCCCGGAAAGCGCCCCTGATCGGATCCAACTGCCGGCGGCCGTGTCCGGCGATCTGGATGCGGCGGCTATCGTGCGGCATCTCACCCACGAGTTGCGGCAGCCCCTCAGTACGATCGAGTCGATCGGCTACTACCTCAAGATGGTGCTGCCGGCCTCGGACACCAAGCTCCAGCGCCAGCTTGCCAGACTGCAATCGGCGATCGAGCAGACCGGCTGGATCCTGACCAACGCCGTCCACTTCCTGCAATCTTCCCCCCCGCGGCGGCGCCTGATGGACCTCGACGAGGCGGTCTCCGGGGCCGTCAGCGAGTTCCTGCGGGGGCACCCGGTGTGGGTGGATGTCGATCTGGCGCCGGCTCCGGCCATGGTGGAGGCGGATCCGGATCACTTCCGCCACCTGCTGCGCACCCTGCTCTACTTCTTCCGGCGGGTGAGCCGGACCGGGGGGCGAATCGCAATACGGACCCGCTCGGGCCCCGGTGGGGTGAGCCTCCATCTGGAAACCGCCGGCGTGGAATACTCGGCCGAGGAGATCGAAGCGATGTTCGATCCGTTGGGTTGTCACCCGCCTGCGGGTTCAGGATTGGCTCTGGCCAGCGCCGTCCGCATCGCCGAAAGCCACGGCGGGCGCCTGGCCTGCCGCCTTGCCGAAGGCGGCCGCCTCACGGTCCAACTCGCTCTCCCGGCGGCCGGCTGAAGGGCTGCGCCCGCAGTCCCAGCCTTGCCGCTACGAACTCGATCAGGGGACGGGACCGGAACTCCGGCGGACGGACGTAGAACCGCGGCCGGCCGGCCGGCAGACGCAGGCGGTAGATTGGACCTGGGCGGCGGGGAGCCGTTACGACAAACGCATCGGCGCGGCTGAGCCGGCGCCGGGCCGATTCCTTCGCCTCAGCCTCCGGGTCGGCGTCTGCCAGAAACAGGAACAGCGCGGGGTCCAAGTATTCGGCGGCCGCGCCGGACTCGATCACCACTGGGCCTCGGAGAATCCCCGCGCCGCGCAACGCCTCGCAAGCGTCTCGCACCGCGCCGCCCGCGCACTGCACCAGGTAAGCCCGCGCCGCCCCGGCCGCCAGGTAGCGGCCCGTGTCGGTTTCCGGCGAAGGTAACGTTTCCTCCAAGACACGAAGTTCTTCACTTCCGGCAGGACCGTGATGCGTCGTGATCTTCACCGCCGTCCACGGCACGCTCGGGAATCGGCGAACGAGTGCCTCGATCAGCGCCGTCTTGCCGATCTTGCGGTGCTGCCCGCCGACGATCAGGATCATGGGTTCCGCTCTTCCAGGTCCCGGACGCGCCGCTGCAGCTCGGCCACCTGCTCGCGGAGCGCGGCGATGCGCGAGAGCTGGGCCAACTGCGCCAGGTACTCCTTGATCGGGCGCGCCGGCGTTCCCCATACGGTCTGGCCGGCGCGGATGATCTTCGAGCTCGGGACGCCGCACTGGGCCCCGAGCACCGCCCGGGTCTCGATACGGACCTTGTCGGCCAGCCCCACTTGCCCGGCGATCACCACGTAGTCCTCGATCACCACGCCGCCGGAGATTCCGGTCTGGGCGGCGGCGACGACGTGATTGCCGATCGTGACGTTGTGGGCGACGTGAACCATGTTGTCGAGCTTGACGCCGTGGCCGATCCGGGTTGTCCCGAGGGCCGCCCGGTCCACGCAGGCATTCGCCCCCATCTCGAAGTCGTCGCCGATTTCCACCCGGCCTACCTGGGGGAACTTCTCATAATGATCCCCCGCCATCACGAAGCCGAACCCGTCGGCCCCGATCACGGCTCCGGAGTGGACCACGGCTCGCTTGCCGATGGTTACATCACGGTGGATCGTCACGTTGGCATGGATCAACCCGTCCTCGCCGATCACCACCCCGGTCCCGATGTAGCAGCCGGCCCCAACCACCGTCCGGTCGCCGATCCGGGCCCCGGCCTCGATCACCGTATACGCACCGACGGAGACCTCCGCACCGAGTTCGGCCTCCGGAGAAACGATGGCCGAGGGATGGATGCCGGGTTCCGGGCGCCGGGCCGGGTGGAAGCGCCGGACGACACGGATGAAAGCGGCGCGCGGATCCTCCACGCGGATCACCGTGCGGCCCTCCGGACGGGCGAGGTCTTTCGGGATCAGAAGACAGCCGGCCCGCGACGCCGCCGCCTGCTTGCCGGCTTTGGCGCCGGCGGCGAACGCCACGTCTTCCGGACCCGCCGCCTCCAACTCCGCCACGCCGGTGACGGCGCGGCCGCCGTCGCCTTCGAATTCCGCCCCCAACCACTCAGCGAGTTCGCGGACCAGCACTGACACACCTCCGATTGAGAAGACAACAACGGTCCCCGGGACCGGGAACCGTTGTTTGTATCATACAAAGTTATGCCGGTCGATCCCTCGGCGCGGGTGGCGCCTACGGCGCGCGTCCACCCGGACGCGGTCATCGGGCCCCAGACCGTCGTCGGCGACTACTGCGTCATCGAGCAGGACGTCCGGATCGGCGCCCGGTGCGTGCTGGAGCCCTACGTCTACGTCAAGCGCTGGACGACAATCGGCGACGACAACGAAATCTCGGCCGGGACGGTGCTCGGCACCGACCCGCTCGACCGGGCCTTCACCGGCGAACGCAGCTATCTGCGCATCGGCAGCCGGAACCGCATCCGGGAACACTACACCATCTCCCGGGGTACGGAACCGGAATCGGTTACCGAGATCGGCGACGGCAACTATATCATGACTTCCGGGCACATCGCCCACAACAGCCGCATCGGCGACCGCACCGTCATCGCCAGTTGCGCCCTGGTGGCCGGCTACGTCGAGATCGAGGACGAGGCCTTCGTCTCCGGCGGCGTCGTGATCCACCAGTTCTCCCGCATCGGCCGGCTGGCGATGATCGGCGGCAACACGCGCGTCAACTCCGACGCCCCCCCGTTCTTCCTCTATTGCGGGTTCAACATCGAGCCCGTGGGCCTCAACCTCGTGGGCCTGAAACGCGCCGGCTTCAGCTCCGACGAAATCCGCCCCCTCAAGAAAGCTTTCCGGATCCTTTACCGCTCGGGCCTGAAGCTGGAGGCGGCTCTCGAGAAGATCGAGCGCGAGATCCCCACCGAACATACCCTCCATCTGGTGAAGTTCATCCGGGGCTCGAAGCGGGGCATCTGCCGGCCGGGCCGGGCCTGAGGCCGGAGATCGCATACCCCGGCCCCCCCACCGGCTCCAACCCCTGGCGGTAAACCGGGATACACCAGTCGAGAGGCAATACAACCAGAGTGAAATCAACGTATTACAGGCGTCTTCCACAATTTGCACAATGTTTTCCACAGGCGCGCAAACAGGGTTGTGACGATCTCCTATCTGATAGAATCCGAGCCGTGATCCGCTTCTTGCTGGCCGGTTGCCTTACGGTCTCGGTCTGGGCGCAGCCGTGGCTCCGGCACACCATCGACAATACGTCGCTGGGCGCCGACGGCGTGCGGCTCGCGGACGTCGACGGCGACGGCTTGCTGGACATCGCCACCGCCTGGGAAGAGGGGGGAGAGGTGCGCATCTACCGGAACCCGGGACCGCCGAAGGCGAAAGACCCGTGGCCCCGAGTGACGGTCGGCCGGGTGCGGTCGCCGGAAGACGCGGTCTTCACCGACCTGGACGGCGACGGGACCTACGAGGTGGTCAGCAGTTGTGAGGGCTCTCAGCGGACGGTCTTTCTCCACTGGCCTCCGGGCCTCGGGCAAGACTACTGGAAAGCGGACGGCTGGACCACGAGGCCCGTGGAGGTCTCCCGCGGCAGGATGCGCTGGATGTTCGCCGCGCCAGGCGAGATCGGCGTCGCCGTGGCCCTCTTCGCCGGGGGCAAGCAGCAGGGCGGAGAGATCGGCTGGTTCGAGATCCCCGGCGATCCGCCGCGGACCGATGAATGGCGCTGGCATCCGCTGCGGCCCGCAGGTTGGGTGATGTCACTGATTCCGAAGGACATGGACGGTGACGGAGACGTGGATCTGCTGTTCAGCGACCGCAAGGGCGTCCGTACCGGCGTCTACTGGCTGGAGAACCCCGGTTCCGAGGCTTCGGCCGCGTGGAAGCAACACCTGGTTGGAGCTGCTGGGCGCGAAGTGATGTTCCTGGACGCAGTGGACCTGGACGGCGACGGGCTCGAAGACGTCCTCGCCGCCGTACGGCCTCGGGAGATCCAGTGGTTTCGCCGGCTGGACGGTTCCGGAATGCGGTGGGAGCCGGAGGTAATCTCGATTCCACCGGTGGCCGGGACGGCCAAGGCGGTGAAAGCCGCGGATCTCGACGGCGACGGGCGCCTGGAAATCGTCTTCTCCTGCGAACGGGCCGCCGGAAATCTCGAAGGGGTGATGTACCTCTCCCCTGGCCGCCCCGGCCCGCGCGCCTGGGAACCCCACTCCCTCAGTGGCCCGGAGGGAGTGAAGTTCGACTTGATTCAGATTCTCGACCTGGATGGCGATGGAGACCTGGATGTGCTGACCTGTGAAGAGAGAACAAACCTGGGCGTGATCTGGTACGAGAATCCCCGGCGGTGAACTTACGGCTCAGCCGAAGAGCTTTTCCAGTTCCCGGGCGGTATCCTGGGCCTCGATGTGGATGAGGCCGGCGTTGGCTCCCCGCGGCCCCACCACTCCCAGCACCGCTTTACCGGCGATGGAATAGACGAACAGGTCTCCTCCGTTGGCGCGCACACTCACTTCCGTAACGTTGCCCGTCTGCAGCGTCTTCGATACGCGTGCTCCGAGGTTCGCCGCGGCCGCTACCATGGCGGCGAGGCGTTCCGGATCGGCTCCATCGCCGAGCGAGTGGGCAATCGGAAGCCCGTCAGAGGAGGCCAGCATGACGCTCTCCAACTCCGGCACGGCGCTGCACAGGTTCTCGATCTGGGCGGCGAGAAGTTCTTGCTTCGACATGGTTCGCTCCCTGGGTCTCCGTCAATCTTCTCGATCCGGCCGGGAGAATCCACCCCCCGTCCGAAATCGTCCCGGGCCGTGCCGGCATCCCAGCCGGCCCGGTTGGAGCCGTTGACAAGCTGCTGTCGGAGACACCTCCGGCGGGCGCCCGCTCCTGGGTCTGGGAGCGCCTCTCTCAACGGGCTCCTAAAGTCTATCGGCAAGCGGATCTAAGAAATTTATAGGGGTACTCTAGGTCTACGGCAGACGGCAGTGGATGCCGATAGAAATGGTATGGCGTGCCTGTACTGCGGTGGCGACGTGCCCTTGCGGATGCGCCTGACGGGCGAGGAGCGCTTCTGCTGCCCGGAGCACAAGCGCCTTTACAACGAAGAACATACGCGTATCGGCCTGGCCCGCCTGCTGGAGGAGGCCGGTACGAATCCCGGAGCCGGTCAGGAGTCCGCCGAGACTCTCGGGGCAATCGCTGAGAGCGACGAGGCAGCTCCGCAACCTGACGGGAACGCCTTGCCGGAGCCGGTGCTCGTCTCTTCCGGAGGGGGCCTGCGGCTGTGGTTGTTTCCCCACCTGGCCCACCGGCCCGCCCCGCGCTTCGAGGAGTTCCTGGCTCCCGGCCCCGAGCCGGTCGCCTTTGCGCCCCCCGTTCAGGAACTCACCCCGCCTCAGGCGGAACAGCCGCAGCCGAACGAGAAAGCCGCCGTTTCGGCCGTCGCCGAGCCGCCGGCAGCTCCCCCCGCCGTGAAACCGGCGCCACCGGTGAAGCCCTCTTCCCCAGAGCGGACCCGAGGCGATGAGCAGCCCCGGGAAGCGGCGAAGACACACGGGAAGCCTCCTGCCGAACCGCATTCGGCTGCCGCGGCGGCTCCTGAGAACAAACCGGGAAAACCGAAGCAGGAAGAACAGGAACCGGATCAGCTTCCCGTCCCTGCCTTCGAGGGGTACGAAGCGGGTAAAGGCGGCTCCTGGCTGCGCGTCGCCGCAGCTCTGGTGCTGGCCCTCGGCGCCGCCGGTGGAGGCTACTACTGGTACAACACGTCCGCGGCCCCGGCGTCCTCACCGCGCGCCACCCAGGCCCAGAGCCAGCTTTGGGAAGACTGGATCCCCCGTTGGGCCCGGACAGCCGGCGGCGAAGAGATCGCCCTGTTCGGACCGTCGCTTGGCTGGACCGACTACCGCGTGCAGTGGCGGGCCAATCCGGACGAGGAAGTGGCTTGGGTCTACCGGGCTGCCGATCCTCGGAACTATTATGTCCTGCGCCTCGAACTCACGCGGTACGGAACCTGGAAGGTGGTCCGTTATGCGCTTATCGACGGCCGCCGCACTCAGCCCGAGGAGCGTATCCTCTCCCAGCAGTTGCCTGAGCAGCGGCGGGTGGCCGTCCAACTCGAGGTCCGCGGTTCGGAGTTCCGTCTGTACGTGGACGGCCATAACGTGGCGAGCTGGCAGGACGAGCGGCTGAAGCGCGGCGGCTTCGGGGTCATGCGGCCCGACGCAGGCCTTGCCGGGCTCGGCAACGTCACAGTCACCGAATTGGGCGGCAACTCCGTGCAGGAGGGGCGGCTCTGGAGGAAACTGCATCGGGAGCGCCTCCCGGAAGTGACGCTCCTCGGCCAGACCAGAGAACCCCGCCTGCCGCCACAAAGCAGCGCCGAGGAGTCCGAACTATGAGCGGGAAGAGTGAACCAAAGAGGGTCGTCGTCGAAGCATCGGTCCTCGAAGAACTTTTCGGGGGCCGCAAGAAAGAGGCTCCGCAGTCGCCGCCGGCAGTGAAAGTGCCACCGGAGGCGCCGGCCCGCCGCCCCAGCCGTGCCCCCGCGGCGGCCCCGCCGAAACCCGAAGCCCGCACCCGGAAGACCGAATTGGCGGCGCCGCCGGCGCGAGCGCCCGTACCGAAGATGGCCGGGCTCGTCGCGGCCGACCCTGCCGGGCGCGACATGCCGCGATCGCCGCGCAGTCAACGGCCGGAGCCGGCGGCGGCAACACCGAAAGCAGCCATCCGCAAGAACCGGACGGAAGTCGAGGCCCCGGGCCCGCCCCAGCCTCAAACGCCCGAGGCTCTGCATCAACACGCCGACCGGCTCTTCCGGTCCGGTGACTACCAGGGCGCGGCCGACCACTACCGGGCAGTGACTGAAAAGCAGTCGGGCAACTGGACGGCCCGCTACAACCTCGGCCTTTGTCTCGAGCGCCTGGGACGCTTCGCCGAGGCCCGGGAACAATACGAGGAGGCGATCCGGCTCGGCGCCGCCGCGGACGCCCGCGTGCGCTTGGGTGCTTGCCTGCTCGTGTTGGGGGAGGCCGAAGAGGCCCTCCAGAACTTCACGCTCGCGGTGGAGGAGAAGCCCACCGACCGGAAGGCCCTGTTCGGCAAAGCGGCGGCGCTCCAGGCGCTCGAGCGCTACGCCGACGCCAAGGAATGCTACGACCGCCTCCTCGAGGAGTTCGGCGACGATCCGGAACTGCTGGCCAACGTGGCTGAGGTATTGGTCGCCCTCGGCGAGTATACCGAGGCCCGGCGGCATGCGCAGCAGTTGGCCAAGCTCGAAGGCGAATCCGACTGCACGCGGCGGGTGATGGCCGCCTGCGCCAGCGCCGAAGGCGACGAAGAGACGGCGGCCCGCTACCTCGCGCAACTGGTGGAAGCAGCGGGAGAAGAGGGCGTCGGCTACGAGACCTGGTTCAATCTTGGGTACGCCTGCCAGCGGACGGGCCACCTGGATGTCGCCGCCGACGCCTACCGCCAGGCGATCGAAGTCAATCCGGACCGCCCCGAGGCCCGGCTCAACCTGGGCGCCGTCCTCCATGAGTGCGGCAAACTGCAGGAGGCTCTCGACCACTACGGCGTCGCGCGCCGGAGCCTCCCGGATCATCCGGGTCTGCACTGGAACCTGGGCCTCGCCGCCGAAGCCCGGGGCGACTTCAACCGCGCCGAGCGGCACTACGCCAAGGTCGTAGAATCCCAGCCGGAGTGGGCCGAAGCGCAGGCCCGCCTCTCCCGCCTGAAGCCGATCGCATGAGCCCCCGCGGGGACTCGCGAGCCGGCTCCGGGCAACGACCGCTCCTCCGCCGGAAGCTCCAACCGCGGGAAAGTGACACCCGGGTCCCCGGCGCGCTATCCTCGTTGGTTATCGACTCGTTCCTGCCGATGCAATCCGTTCCCGGTCCCTCATCAAGAGCTGAAGTCATTCGCGCCGCCGGCGGCATCGTGTGGTGGCGGCGCGAGCGCAAGGTCCATCTCGCTTTGGTCCACCGCCCGAAGCACGGCGACTGGTCGCTGCCGAAAGGGAAACTCGAGGAAGGCGAGACCTGGGAACAGGCGGCGTTGCGCGAGGTCCGTGAGGAGACCGGATGCGAAGCTCGTCTGCTGGGTTTCGCCGGCCTGGTCGCTTATCTCGCGAAAGGGAAGCCCAAACTCGTGATGTTCTGGCACATGGAGCGCCTGGAGGAGCACTGCCGGCAGCCGACCAGCGAGGTAGACGAGGTGGCGTGGCTCTCGCGCTCCGAGGCGCTGCGGCGGCTGAGCCACGCCGGCGAGCGGCGCCTGCTGAACGAGGTGCAGTCCCCGTTGGCTCCCCAGCGGCGGAAGCGGGCCGGCGGCCGGGCGTGAGGACCCTCTACTCGATCTGAACGAGGCCGTCCGGGGAATGCTCCGGACGAAGCGTCTGCGGGGCGCGCCAGGCGTCGATCAGAGATACCTGGTGGACGCAGGAGACGGTGCAGGTCGGGGCGCAGGTCTTTTCGGTGTAGAATTCCCGGCGCAGGTCTTCCCAGGTGTACTCTTCCAACCGGATCCCCGGATAGCCGCGTTGCTGGGAGCAGTAATGCACCAGGCCGTCCTCGCAAATATACAGGTACCGGGCCCCGGCGCGGCATCGCCACTGGTTCGGCCGGCCGTCGGCGATCGCCTCCTGGAAGCGGTTGAACCGCGAGTAGCTCGTCTTCTCCATCGCCTTCATCGCGCGGTAGACGCGCCGCTCACGCTGGTTCAGCGGCCGCAACTGCCCGTTGCCGTCGTGGATAATGCCCACTGTCGAGGTGAAGCCCAGCTCCAGCGCCCGCCGGCCGATCGCCAGGGCGTCCTCGGGATTCTTGATGCCGCCGCCGACGACCGAATTGATGTTTACGTGGAAATCCGCGTATTCGGCGAGCATCTGCAGGCGGACGTCGAGTGTCTTGAGGCTCTTCTTCGAGACCTCGTCCGGTTCGACGTTGTCGATGCTGATCTGCAGGTGGTCCAGGCCCGCCCGGTTCAGACGCTCGATGCGCTTGCGGTTCAGCAGAAACCCGTTGGTGATCAGCCCGGCGATGACGCCCCTCCGCCGGATGTGGGCGATGAGCTGCTCCAGCTCCGGGTGGAGCAGCGGTTCGCCGCCACTGAGAGTGATCACCGAGATGCCGAAACCCGCCAGCCGGTCCACGCGCGCTTTCAACTTTGGCAGTGGGATCGCGAGCGAGTGGGTGTCGTACTCGTTGCAGTAGGCGCACGAAAGGTTGCAGCGGCGGATCGGGATCAAGTGAGCCAGGATCGGGTGCCGGGTGCTGAGCAGCCCCCGGGCGATCATCTTCAGCTCCCGGTACCGCCGGTGCGCCGCCAGCGCCTTTCTCCACAACCTCCCTGAAACTGAAGTCGATGCCATAAGCCTCGCCAAGGTGTTCTTTGAGTCATCGGGGGACGGAAGAAGCGCGACGGCGCCGCCCCCGTTCGCAGGACCGTGGGGCTCCCAGCGGCTGACACGCCCCTCTTCTGCTTCCCCTCTTCACCGGCTGCCATGCCGGGCCGCCGGAGCACTGTCACGACAGCTTCCCTGAATCCCAGTCACGGGAAGCGTGTCCCTATTGAAACATAGGCGGTGGCTCGAAGGCGAGTGTTTCCCGTTAGACGGCGGCCGACGGGGGGCGAGCGGTCGAAATCAGGGCTCTTTCTGCTTCGGCTTCTTGCTGCCGCCTTCTTCGATGGCATCGCCGAAGGTGATCCGCACGTCGCTGCCGAACTGCTTGTAATCCTTGTATTTGACGATCATCTTGATCGGCTGCGGTCCAGTGCGGAACATCAACACGTCGTTGGCGATGGTGTAGACGGGAAACCAGTACTTGCCGTCGATCTGCTGGCGGTACGTTTCGAACTTCGGGAACTGGTTGTCGTAGTTCTTCCGTTGCAGTCCCACGCCACGGCCATACGTCTTCACGATCTGGAGGTCTTGGTCGTCCACCCAGACGATCCCCTCGAAGTAGCGCTCCCCCTTCAGCATCTGCTTCGGCTTCACCGCAAAGACATAGCAGCGGATCTCGTCGAGGGTCTGCTTGCCGAGGTACCGGATGTAGTACTTCGGCAGGTCCTTGGTTTGCAGGACGAAGGGCTGGACGTTCCGGAGGTCCTGCTCGTCCTCGGGCGTCAGCAGGATGCGGCGCAGCGTAGAGACCGGCGCCCGGACAACCCGTTCGGTCCGCTTGCCGTCGGGCGTAAAGATGATGTCCTGGACCAGCTCGTAGCGGCCGATGACCCGACGTGACTCGTCCAGCTCATGGACCTTTACTTCCTGCCGGTAGGTGTAGTTGGCCCGCGCGCGGGCGAACTCCGCCTCCTTGGCGGCAAACTTTTGGATGATCTCTTGAATCTGCTCCTCGCTGAGCTGTTCATCGGTGGCCGCAACAGCGCCGCCTCCGAGGAGCATCACCGCCGCGGTCAATACCAGGATCCGCATACTTTTCCCCCGCCTGTCTCAATTTTAAGATGGCTCGGCTTGCCCCGGCGTTTCGCACGTGATAGAACTAATGCGCCATGCGGACCTGCATTTGCTTACTGGCATCGGCCCTGGCGGCCTTCGGGGCTCCGGTAAACGGGCAAACCGAGGCTGTCACCCTGATACTCGGCGCCAAAGATGGGAAGCCTTCCCCTTGGAACGGCTCCGCGTCGATCTCCTCCGGGGAGATCGTGAAGATCAAAGGCTACCACTTCCGGCGCCAGGACCGAATCCTGCCCGGAAACGCATGGGAATGCGCCACTCATCCGTGGCCCACCAGCCGCGGCGGCATGCACCCGAAAGAGCAGCCCCAACCGCACCAGACCTTGGTGATTCCCACCGGCGTCACCATCGAATACCGGGCGCCGGCCGGCGCCAAGATCCACGTCAAGCTGCCCGCAGGCGAGTTCTCCTTCCGGCCCGGCGACATCCCGGAGAACGGGGCGATCTTCCCTTTGCGCGGCCGCATCGAGGTCTATCGCACCCCGGTGATCGAGCGCCTCACGACGTCTGAGTTTCACGACGACTATCCTTCGATCGCCGTCGATGGCGACACGGCGTGGGTGGCCTGGCTGGCTTACAAGGACGGGGCGGAGCGCGTGTTTCTCCGGGCCCGGAAGGCAGGCCGCTGGCTGCAGCCGGTCGCCGTGGCCCCGGAGCCGGCGGACCGTTTCGGTACCGCCGTGGCGGCGGCCGGTGGGAAGGTCATGGTGGTCTGGTCGGAGCGGGAGGGTGAAAACTGGCGCCTGAAATACCGCCTCTACGATGGGTCCCGGTTCAGTGACGTCGGAACCGTCACGCCGGGAGCCGGCAACAACTTGTTCCACCGCCTGGCCGCCGATCCGCAGGGCTCTTTCCACCTGGTCTGGCAGAGCTGGCGCGGCAGGCGCAGCGACATTTACTACCGCCGGTTTTCCAGCGGCGAGTGGGAGCCCGAGATCAACCTGAGCGATCCCCACCGTCCGCGCCGGGCGAACGACTGGTCGCCGGCCGTCGCCGTGGACTCCAGCGGCACCGCCTGGGTGGCGTGGGACGGCTACGCCCGCGGAAGTTACAACATCTACCTCCGCTCGGTCCGCAACGCCCGTGCGGGCGCGCTGCTCCCGGTCACGGACTCGACCCGCTACCATGCCCACGCCACGCTGGCTGTGGACCGCCAGGACCGCCTCTGGATCGCCTGGGACGAAGCCCCCGCCAACTGGGGCAAGGACGTCGGCTTCTTCTTGACCGGAGGAACCGGCCTCTACCAGGCGCGCGACATCCGCGTCGCCGTGTTCTCCGCCGGCCAGTGGATGGAACCGGTCCGCCAGCCCTCGAGCGTCGTGCCGTGGGGCTTCAAGCGGTATTTCCACACCCCGCGGCTGGCCGCCGACGCCGGCGGCCGTGTCTGGCTCTTCGCCCGGCCGCGCACCGAGTGCCGCATCCCGCACACGCTCTGGGCGGCGGGCGGAAAGTGGGAGGTCGTGGCGACGTTTTATACCGGCGCCCGCTGGGCGGACCTGATTCGGGTACCGGACTCGGTGGCCGGCAACGAAGGGGAGCTGCAGGTCGCCCCCGACAGTGCGGGCAACATCTTGCTGGCGGCGCTCACCGACAACCGGTACTGGGGCGGCCCGAACTTCGGCGAGAAGCCGGGCGACCACGACATCGTCTTCGCCCGCCTCCGCACGTCGGCTACGGGTAACGCATTGCTGGCGGCCCGCACGCCAGAGCCCCCTGACGTTCCCTTCTCCGAGCCGTTGGAGCGGGAGCAGATCCGGCGTCTGCGCGAGTACAAGGTGGTGGTCGGCGGCGCCACCTATCACATCTACCGGGGAGACTTGCACCGGCACACCGCCCACTCCACCGACGGATCCGGGGATGGAAGTCTCTGGGACGCTTACCGCTACGCCATGGACGCCGCTGGGCTGGACTACCTGCTCGTGACGGATCATCACTCCCACCTCACCCACTACCTCTACCGGCGCAACGACCGCGCTTCCGACATGTTCCACATCCCCGGCTTCTTCACGGCGTTCTATGGCTACGAGCGGAGTCTCGGCTATCCCAACGGCCATCGCAACGTCATTCTGGCCAAACGGGGCATTCCGATACTGCCCACCGCGCCCGGCGAGCGCCAGGCGAAGGTGAACTCCGGCCAGGTCCTCTATCCCTATCTGAGAAAGTACGGCGGACTGGCGACTTCCCACACCCCCCACACCGGTATGGGCACGGATTGGCGCGACAACGATCCCGCCCTGGAACCGATCGTCGAGATCTTCCAGGGCGCCCGGACCTCGGCCGAGCACGAGGGGGCTCCGTTGGCTCCCACCGCCGACCGGACCGAACTCCAGGCCGGCGGTTACCGTCCCCTCGGCTTCGTCTGGAACGCCTGGAAGAAGGGCTACAAGCTGGGTGTGCAAGCCAGCTCAGACCATATTTCCACCCACACCTCGTATGCCTGCGTGATCGCTCGCAACAACAGCCGCGAGGCGCTGATGGAGGCCATGCGGGCCCGCCACACGTACGCGGCGACCTCCAACATCATCCTCGATTACCGGGTGAACGTGGACGGTGTGGACCACTTGCAGGGCGATATCGTCGAGGGTCGCACGCTTCCCCGCCTGGCCGCCCGCATCATGGGGACCGCCCCGCTGAAAGAGGTCGTCATCGTGCGCGACAACCAGTACGTCTATACCACCCATCCGGAAGGCGACAACCATTTGCTCAGCTTCCAAGAGACAGCCCTGGAACCCGGCGAGCACTACTACTACGTGCGAGTCGAACAGACCGACGGCAGAGTGGCCTGGTCGTCGCCGGTCTGGGTCCGTTACCGCGGCGAGTGAGGGCCCTTTCCGAGCAGGAATTTGTCCCGGACCGCGCCGGCTTGCTAAACCTGTAAGGTCACCGTGGCGGAGAACGGCAAGAAACCCGATGACCAGCCGGGAGTGGAAATGCTCCGGCAGAGGCTGATGCAGGTCGCCGGCGTCTTTTTCGGCATTGCCCTCACCGCCTGGACGTTCCTCTACCTGTTCGGCCTCTCGATGGAATACGACAACATTGAGAAGCTGACAGCCTTGATTCCCGCCGCCGGCCTGGTTGGTTATCTCTGGGGTTGCAGGCGCCGCGTCCGGGCGGCCTGCCGGTGGGCGCTGCTCGAGTTCTTCGCCGCTTCGCTGACCAGCTACCTGGTGTTGCAGTTCGTCGTCACGCGCCTGATTTGAAGCCGGCGGCTCAGGGCAGATAGAGGACCGCTTTCGCGATCCCGATCAACAGCACCACCACGCCGAAAGCCAGCAACAAGCCGTTGATGTCCACCCGGAAACGGCTGTAGAAATGCCGCCAGCCCTTGCTGAGACCGGGGTGGAACAGATGTACCACCAGCAGGTCGTGCCCCGGCTCGTTGACGACCTTTTCCTCGCCGGTCTCCGGGTCGTACTCCATCCGGGTGTCCAGCCGCTTGTAGAACGGCTCCAGGATTTCCGGATCGGGGGCCTTCGTCAGATAGCTGACGATGGCGAGCGTGGCGAAGCCGGCCAGCAGGGAGACGCCGAAATTGTCCGCGTTCCAATTGAGGAGCTTTCCGAAATCGGTCCAGGTGAGATAGAAGAACAGCGTCGTGGAGACAATGAGGCTGGCGAAGGCCCCGGCCTGGTTCGCCCGCCGCCAGCAGATGCCCCCGAACATGCTGATGCCCATGAAGGCGGCGATCGTTTCGGTGAACAGGAAAGCTTCCAGCACGATGTCCACGTAAAGGGCGAACAATACGCCCAGCGTGGTCACCGTCACCCCGGCGATGCGGCCGATCGTCAGGTAGTGGCGGTCCGGTTTCCCTTTGACGAGGTAACGGCGATAGAAGTTCTGGGTGAACAACGCCCCGCCGTCCACGGTGAAGGCCGAGCAGGTGGACATGTTCGCCGCTAGAACCGAGGCGATCATCAGACCCACGGCGCCAGGGAACAGCAGCATGCGGGTCGCGTAGCCGAAGGCGTCCTCGCGGTCAGCCAGTGAACCGCCGGAGTGGGCCAGCATGACGACTACGATCAGGCCCACCAGAGCCCAGCCGATCGTGCAGAACCGCTTGATGAAATTCCCGTAAGCCATGCCGATCCGGCAGCTCTTCTCGTCCTTGCCGGTGCCCACCGCGGCGAGCATGTGCGGCTGGGCGACGATGCCGATCAGACCGTTCAGCGTGAGCATCAGGATCACAAACACGCTGATGTCGCCCGGCGTCACCAGGGAAAGCATCTCCGCGGGCAAGGTTTCCCGCATCCCGGTGAAGCCGCCGATCTCGTGCAGGCCCAGCGGAATCAGCAGGAACGAAAGCACGATGATGAACAGGCTCTGGACGAAGTCGGTGTACGCCGCCGAGACCAGCCCTCCAACCAGGCTGTAGACCAGGAACGTGGCGGTCATCACGAGAACCACCTGGTTGGAGGTCACCGTGCCGCCGGCGGCGGCGCTCACCAGCTTTCCCGCCCCCTTGAGCATGGCTCCCATGTTGAAGGTGAAGTAGGAAAGGGCGAACAAGGTGTAGATGGCGCCCATGAAGTCGCCGTAGCGCTCTTCGTAGATCTCCCCGATCGTCGTCCTCCGGAACCGCCGGAAGATCGGTCCGAGCACCCAGTAGAAGGGCGTGATAAAGAGGTTCTTCCACTGATACCAGATCGCCGAGTAGCCGGACTGGTAGACGGCTCCCGCCAGCGAGACGGGCATCTCCGCATGGGTGCCGACTCCGAACGCCTGGCCGAGGATGAGCCAGACGCTGAACTTGCGCTTCCCCAGGAAGTAGTCATCCGTGACCTTGACCCGGCGGGCGACATAGAGGCCCAGCAAGACGATGCCGGCGAAGTAAACAGCTATGACGATCCAGTCAAGAGGATGAAGGGAGATGGACATAGCCCGAGGACGAAACGTTCATTATATACGCGCCCGTGGAGGTTCCGCGCGGCCTCGCGGTGGCGACGGAAAAAGGGCCGCCTCCGAAGAGGCGGCCCGGAGAGTGGCTCGATACCGGATACGCCGAAGGCTACCAGCCAAGACGGAGTCCGAGGCGGAACACCCGCTGGTCGATGCCCTCGGTGCCACGGTTCACCATGCCGCGGACGACCCCGAAGTTCGAGCTGTCGATGTTCGCCGACGGGGTCCGGAAGTGCGGCGTGTTCGACAGGTTGAACGCCTCGGCCCGGAACTGCAGGTCGAAACGTTCACTGATCTGGAACTTCCGGAAGAGGCCGGCGTCGAAGTTGATCAGGCCGGGGCCCCGGTAAACGCCGACGCCGCAGGTCCCGAAGCGCGCCGGGTTGTTCGGGTCATCCCTCGGGCTGGCGAGCCGGGAGGGATCCCACCACAGATCCGGCGACCCGATCTTCTTCATCGGTCCGAGGCAATCGGCGAACTGGCCGGAGCCGGGAGCGTTGATACTGGAGCCACTGGCGCTCGGGGTGACTTCCCGTCCGGTGGACAGGCGGGCCACCCAGTTGAGCTGCCAGCCGCCGAGAATGGCCGCGGCCGCGCCCTCGGTGGCCCAGTTCTTGCCTTTGCCGAAGGGCAGCTCCCAGATGCCGGTGGCGTTGAAAACGTGCCGGTAGTCCAGGACGTCGCCCCAGTTCTTCCAGTAGAACTCGGGAATGTCTACGTTGATGCTGTCGCCGGAGTCGGTGTCGCCCTGGACGCCGCGGTTGTGGCTCCAGGTGTAGTTGAAGCTCATGTTCAACCCGCCGCCGAACCGTTTTTCAGCCCGCACCTGCAAGCTGTCGTACTTGTGCGTGCCGAGCGAGCCGTAGAAGGTGGTGGTGGCGTTCCGCCCGAACTTCTTCACCAACTGCTTGCCGGCGTTGCCGCCGCCGATCGGCGACCAGTTCGCGTCGATCCGGCGGAAGTGGCGCACCGAACGCGTGGCCACATAGCCCGCCGAAACGATCCAGTTCCCGGCGAGCTGTTTCTCCAAGGTGAAGTTCCAGCTCTGGATGTAGCCGCGGTCGGCGTTGCCGTCGATAAACGTCGCCGCCGCGCTCAAGGGCATTGGGATACGCCCGCCCTCGGGCGGCGGTTCCGCACCGGGGAGCCCTTGCTCCAGGGTGGTTGACCAGGCCCGGCTGTGCTCGTACGGCAGGTTCTGCACCAGCATGATCGGGTAGTTGGTGCGCAGCGGCCGCGCCCAGTTGAACGGGTCGATGGTGATGCCGTAGCCGGCGCGGATGACCCACGTGTCGGTGGCGCGGTAAGCGAGGCCGAAGCGCGGAGCGAAGAAGTTGATCCTGCCGTCGTAGCCGCAGTCCGTCGGGATCCCGCCGACGCCGCACACGAGCATCTCGTTCGTGTCAATGTCATACCGCTCCAGTCCCCGTTTGTCGCGGGTCGGGAACGGATAGGCCTCCCAGCGCACGCCGAGCGTGAGGGTCAGCTTCTGCGTCGCCTGGATCCGGTCGCGCACGTAGGCGCTGAACAGTTTTGTGTTGGTGCGGTACTCCTGCGGGAACTGGATGATGCGGCCGGCTTCGCGAGCCAAACCGAGCAAGAACGCGGTCATCGAGTTGTACTCGGTGTCGTTGACGCCTTTCTTGCCGGTGGTCGATTCGCGGAACCGGAAGCCGCCCGAGGCGGGCCCCACCGAGCCCGGGAACTCCGGCTGCTCATGATGCAACTGCTGCCAGTACAGGTCGGTGCCGAAACGGACTTCGTGCCGGCCGTGGGTCCAGTTGCCGTTGGCGACGATCTGCCACTGCGGGTCGCTGCGGAAGTACGGCATGAAGTTGTTGGAGATGCCCAACTGCTCCAGGCCGTCGATGCGGAACCTCGGCCAGCCGCCCTCGAACTTCCGGGTTCCGTTCGTGCCCGGAATGCCGAGGAAATCGCGGCCGATGTTCTTGTCCAGGTCCTGCTGGGCTACGTTCGTGTCCTGCCAGGTGAAGCCGAAGTACCCGTCGAAGACCAGGTTCGGCGAGTGGACGTAGGTCGTAGACCAGGTGCCGCTAGCGGTGAACCCGAACCCTTTACCGGGGTTCGAGTTCGTCCGGTGCAGGCGGTTGCCTCCGAACTCGCCGAAGACCTGCGGGTTCTCCATGCGGTAGTCCAGGTAGCTGAACCGGGCGAAGGACGTGATCTTGTCCGAGAAGTTGAAGTTGAACTTCGAGTCCACGGTGTCACGGTCGAAGAAGTACTTGCCGCTCGCCAGATAGTTGCGGTTCAGCCCCAGGCTCCCGGTACCCGGGAAGTTCGGGAGCGGCCATCGGCTGTCGTCGGTCATGATCGTCGAAGGCTTGCTCCATCGCGAACGCGGAATGATGTTGCCCGGGAAGGGCTGCCGGTCCGTCCCGTTCGGATCATGAATGTCGCCGGTGAGCGGATCGAAGATCGGATTCGGGGATCCCGACATGTCGCCCTCGCGCATCGCCTTCGTCGGGACATCGACGAACCGCTGCTCGTTGGAGTGTTCCCGAGTCGCCTCGTAGGCGACGAAATAGAACAGCTTGTTCTTCTTGATCGGGCCGCCGATCGTGGCGCCAGCCTGGTTGTAGATAAACTTCGGCTTGGGGTTGTCGCGGTCGCTGAAGTACGGATACGCGTTGAAGTGCTGGTTGTTGTTGTACCAGTACGCGGAACCGTGGATGTCGTTGGTGCCGCTCTTGATCGAGACGTTGATCGCGGCGCCGCCGGCCAGCCCCTGCTCGGCGTCGAACGAGTTGGTCACCACGTTCACCGTTTCGATCGCCTCCAGCGACGGTACGTAAGCCACCATGTGCGGCAGCCATACGTTCGTCTGCGAAGCCCCGTCGATCCGCATGTTGTTGTTCGACCGGCTGGTGCCGTTCACGCTGAACCGCACTGCGCGCGACGGGTTCGAAGGAACCGAGTGCGCGTTCTCCGGCTGCGAGACGCCCGGCAGCGTGCCGATCAGCATCTGGAAATTGCGGCCCAGCGGAACCGGGAGGTTCTCGAGTTGACGCTCGGTGACCTCGCCGCGGACCTCGGCCCGGTCGGTCTGTAACGCGGCCGCCTCGGCCGACACCGTGATCTGCTCGGCCACCTGGCCCAATTGCAGCGTAACATCCACGCGGGTGACATTGTTGATCGAGACCGGGATGTTCTCTCTCACAAAAGCCCGGAATCCCTCTTTGGTCACGGTGATCTGGTACGTGCCGGCGTTCACCGTCGGAAAGGTGTAGACGCCGGCCTCGTTGGTGCGCGTCGTACGCTGAGCCCCTGTATTCATGTTCATCAAGGTCACCTCAGCGTCCGGCACGGCCGCTCCACTCGGGTCCACCACGTTGCCCGTGATCGACCCTTGGATGAGCTGGCCATATGCCGCCGGAGGTGTGAATGACAGCAGCAACGCCATCATTACCGCCCCCAGCACGACTGGAAATCTCTGTTTCCAGAACGATGGGCTCATGTAGCCTCCTTTCGTGTCAATCGAAATTCGTCGAAGAATGAAACGAGTGGCGAGGTGCGACCCGCGTGAGCGGCCTTGAGATCCCCCCACGCATCCACTCACCTCGAACCCCTGTCAACCCCCGTATCCGCATCTCCGTTTACGGGAATCACAATCCTTATATACCGCTCGCCACCCCCTGTCAAGCAGCAAAGTGTCAAAAACTGTTCGCGCATTCCAACAGTTTCAGATCTGGTTAGTATTTAATGTCGCGGAGTTCAGAGCTCGGCGGTTCCGGCACCATCCCGCGACACTGGGCCGGTGCGGCCGGAAACAGGCCTCAGTGGGCCCCGCAGGCACGGTGCTCCTTTGCTCCCACCCGCCGGGCCGCCGCAATGCCCCGAAGACGCGGACACGCCGCGCAGTCACGGAAACGAAATCGGGCCCGCCTTGTTAGAAAACGTACGCGAATACGTCGCCGTTCGACAACAGGCTGCGGTAGCCGCGGTAGTTCCAGGCGGGAAGCAACAGGAGCCGCTTGGGGAACTCGCGCAGAACTCTGCGGCCGACGCGCGACTCCAGATAGCGGTCCAGCTTGAGGGAGGGATCGAGTTCCCGGTAAATCCCGCTCAGTGTGACCTGGGCCTTGATGTACAGGCTGAAGTCGGGATCCAGGACGAAACCGTTCTTCGCCAAGGTGGCGACCAGGTCCGCATAGATCTCGTAACTGTTGCCGGACTCTTTCAGGGCTTGATCGGCGAGAGAAAACAGGCGCTGCCGGCGCCCGGCGTCCTGCGGAAGCCCGCCGGCGATGAGGGCGCCCACGTGCCGGTGCAGCTTCCTGCGGTTGTGGTCCTTCAAGGCCAGGTTGAGCTGAACCATGTGGAGGCGCCGCTCCCGGGTGAACTCGCCGAGCAGACCCCAGTCGAGCAGACCGATGCGGTAAGGATTCTCCGGGTCGCCGGTCAAGTGCATCACGTTGCCGGCATGCGGGTCGCCGTGGAAGATCGCTGTCGCGCGCCGGGAAAACAGGGAGTCGAAGGACATGACATCGGCCAGCCGCCGCGCCAAACGGGCCCGGCGCCGGGCGTCGCCGGGGAAGGCGTCGGTGATCTTCTCTCCGCGGAGGAACTCCATGAAGGTCACGTTCTTGGTGGAGAACGGGTAGATCTCGGGCACCTTCACCCGGGAATCGCCGCGGTAATACTCGTAAGCGCGCCGGAAGTTCGCCTGTTCTTGGGTTACCCGCAGTTCGTCGGCGAGCTTGGCCTTGATGTCCTGGAACATCTCTTTCAGCGGGACGTCTCCGAGCTGGTAGAAGTCGGCGTGCTTATCGACCAGATCGATCAGCGCGTCGATGATCTCCATTTCTTCCGGCAGGCCGGTGACTACGTAAGGCTTGATGAGCTTGCAGACCATCTCCTGCCGGCGTCCCGAGCCGGGCGGAACGAACGAACCCTTGATCACGGCGCCGACGCTGGCCTCCGCCAGAATCTTGTCGCCGAAGCGGATCTGGTACTTTTCGATCGTCTCCTCGCCGGCTTCCTGGACGATATAGCGGACCAGCTCATCGCGCGACATCGTGTGGATGCCGCTCTCCAGTGACTGCAAGGCCTGGGAGATGTCAGGCGGGATCCCCTGAACACGGGCGACGATCTGGCCCACCTTTTGGAGCGCCGGCAACCGCGAGATCAGCAAGAGGATCTTCTCGCCTCGGGGTGTGCTCCGTGGTACCCGGGCCAGGGCGATGAACCGTTCGGCGAGCCGCTCGTCGCTTAGCCCGTCGAGGAAACCGAGGAGCGCGTCATGGATGATCGGCGTCAGGCTCTTGCGGTACTCCGGAGGAATCACGTCCAGTACGCCGGAGCGGTGCAGGAAGACTTCCAGCAGTTCCGGCTCGTATTCGTCGAGGCCGAGCTGCCGCAACATCTTCACCGCCTCTTCCGGCTTCACCGGCGGCAGGGATTCCGGCTTGCCCGAAGCCAGCAGCTTCATCGCCGTCTCCCGCTGCTTCGGATCCAGCTTCTGAAGCGCCTTGCCCATCAATTCGAGGGCGGCCTTGTCGGGATCGTACGTCTTGTAATGTGCAAGCGGCGTCGGCAGGTGAACACGGAAAGTGACCTTAGCCGGGGTGGGGACGGCGCCGAGCAGGAAGAAAAGTGAAAGCGGAAGGACCGCGGATTTGAAGTGCTTCATTCGTCACGCACCAGGGCGTTTCCCCCCATTATAGGAAAGCCCCGCCCGCCGTGTTACAAAGGTGATCTTGAAAGCGATGGCCGCTCGACGCAATCGGAATGACCGTCGGTGGGGATTGTCCTGCGAATGGATCGTGCTGCTGGTCGCCGTGGTGATCTTCTTCGGCGGCATCATCAGCCCGCCCTCGCTTATGGACGACATGGACGCCGTCCAAGCTCAGATCGCCCGCAACATGATCGAGTCGGGCGACTGGGTCACCCCGCAACTGGACGGCATCAAGTACCTGGAGAAACCGCCGCTGAAGTACTGGATGATCGCCGTCTGCTTCCTCGTCTTCGGCGTCCACGACTGGGCGGCGCGCATTCCCCTGGCGGCGATGGCCGTGCTGCTGTGCTGGCTCACTTTCCGCTTCGGGACCTGGGCCTTCGGCAGGCGGGCGGGTTTCTACTCGGGACTGGCGCTCGCCAGCTGTGTCGGGCTGTGGCTGTTCACTCGGGTCCAGTTCTCCGACCCCTTCTTGGCGGTGACCATTACCCTCGCTTGCTGGAGCTTCCTGCGCGCCTTCGATCCAGAAGAGCGCCGGCCTGGACTCTGGATGCACCTGTTCTATGCCGCCATCGGCGCCGGCCTGCTCTTCAAGGGCCTGATCGGCGCCGTCTTCCCAGTGGCCGCAGGGGGCCTGTACCTCGCCTTCACCCGCCAATTGACGCGCCCGGAAACCTGGCGCCGCCTGCGTCCCATCACCGGACCGCTGCTGGCGCTCGCCATCGCCGCGCCTTGGCACATCCTGGCCATCGTCCGGAACCCTCCGTACTTCGACTTCACCATGACCAGCGGCCCCGGCCACTACCGCGGCTTCTTCTGGTTCTACTTCTTCAACGAGCACCTGTTCCGCTTCCTCGGCACCCGATGGCCGAAGGACTACAACCGCGTCCCCGTCCTGCTGTTCTGGCTGCTCCACCTGGTGTGGCTGTTCCCATGGAGTCCGTTCGCCGGCGGGGTAATTCAGCCCGTGCGCCGGGGCGCCGGACGGGCGGCGCGAACGCTGCTGTTGCTGGCCTGCTGGGCGGGCTTCCTGCTCGTGTTCTTCAGCTTCTCGACGACCCAGGAGTACTATTCGGTACCCGCCTACCCGGTCTTCGCTATGCTGCTGGGCTACGGGCTGGCCCACGGCGGCCGCTGGGTGGAGGCCGGAGCCAGGCTGCTCGCCGGGATATGGACGGCCGCGGCCGCGGCGCTGATCGCTATCTTCGTTGCCGTCTGGAATGTGCCCACGCCGAAGGACATCTCCGAGGCGCTGAAACCGAATCCGGAGCTCTACACGCTCTCGCTCGGCCATATGGCCGATCTGACGCTGCACTCGTTCGCCTACCTGCGGACCCCGGTGCTGCTGGCAGCGATTGCGTTTCTCGCCGGAGCCGCCGCGGCGTGGAAACTCTCCGGCCGAAATCGCGCCCTGGCGATCGCCGCCGCGATGGTCCTGTTCTTCCAGGCCGCCCGGCTGGCGCTGGTCGCCTTTGATCCCTATCTTTCCTCGCGGCCGCTGGCGGAGGCGCTGAAGAAGGCCCCGCCGGGCAGGCTGATCGTGGACGACCAGTACTACGCCTTCTCCTCGGTCTTCTTCTATGCGAACCGCCGGGCGCTGCTGCTCAACGGGCGGATCAACAACTTGGAGTACGGCTCTTACGCCCCCGGGGCGCCGGACGTCTTCATCGACGACGAAGAGTTCCGCAGGCTCTGGCTCGGGCCCGAGCGCTGGTACCTGTGCGTCGAGGGGCCGCAGTTGGCGCGGATCGAGCGGCTGGTCGGCAAGGAGCGAATCTTCGTCGCCGCCGATGCCGGCGGCAAGTACCTGCTCTCGAACCAGCCGGTGGGCGGCGGCTCAGCGGGTGTAGTTCCGGGCCCGGCGCGCCAGGGCGGCGGCCGCCTCCCGGTTGCCTTGAGACCGGTAGATATCGAGCAGCAGGGCGTAGCCGTCGCGGTAGGCAGGGTGCCGGGTAGTCAGGTCTTCAAGCACCCGCACGGCCTCGTCGAGGCGCCCGCTTTGAGCCAGGTAGAAGCCCAGAGTATAGGAGTACTTCGGCTCGTCAGGGCGGGTCTCGGCGGCCTGGCGGCAATAGTGGATGGCCCGCGTCAGGCTGCGCTCTGACTCGAGTACGCACAGGTTGTAGGCGGCCGCGGCCATGTTCCGGTCCGCCTTTAGTGCCCGCTCGAGCGCCTGCCGCGCTTCGTCCTTGCGCCCCATCTCGCCGAGCAACAGGCCGAGGTTGAAATTCGCCGGGGCGCTCGCCGGCTCCACCTCGAGCGCTTGCCGCAGGCACTTCTCCGCCTTTGCGTTCTCGCCGTTCAGGTTGTACGCGATGGCCAGGTTCACCAGCGTCGCTACGCTCTCCGGATTCAGCCGAGCGGCGGTTTCGTAGGATGCGATGGCCGCCTTCAGGTCGCCTGTGCTCATGTAGTAGTTGCCCAGGTTCGTGTAGCCGGCATCGCTGTCGGGGCGGGACCGCATCGAGGCGATGTACTCACGGGTGGCTCCTTCCACGGCGCGGCGGTCCGCCTGGCTGATTCCCCGCAGCGGCGCGCCCGCCAGGGAGGCGGCGGCGCGGATCCTCACCAGCCGGTAGTCGTCCCGGACGGCTCGAACCAGGGCGCGGACGGCCTCCCGCGACGCGTTTCCAATCAAAGCGTCGGCGGCGGCCGAGCGTACCAGCGGCGAGGGGTCTTCGATCGCCTGCAGCAGCGCCTTCCATTTCCGCTCGTCCGGGCAGCTCCGGAGCAGGCGGATCAGCGAAGTGGCGAAGATCTCGTCGCGCTCCGGCGATGTGATGTAGGTGAGCATCTCTTCGAGCCGGCTCCAATCGCCGTCGCGCGCCGCCTTGACAAGGCGGGCGACACGGAGCACCGGCGCCTGGTAGTCGCGCTGGTGCCAGCGCCGGACCACACGGTCCGCCCAGGCCGCGTCGCGGTCCGTGTGGCAGAGGTTGCAGGCGTTGGGCGAGCCGAATTCCAACGTGGCCGCCGGCATGGGCGGGCGCATCGAGTGGTCGCTGCGCACCATCCGGGCGAAGGTGGTCTTCGGCATGTGGCAGGCGACGCACTTGCTGCCCGGGCTCTCCGGCGGATGGTGCGTGTGGGCCGCCGGCCTGTTCACCTTGTCCGCATGGCAGGGCGCGCAGGCCTGATTGGTCTTTTCGCCGGCGAAGCGGTAGCGGCCGCTGGAGGTATGGCAATCTACACAGTCGAGCTGGCCGGACTTCGCGCACGGGCTCATTCGCCAGGAAGTAAACGTGTAGTTCTCTCCCAGGTCGCGGCCGTCCGGATAGAAGTCCCGGTGCTCCAGCGTGACCAGGTCGAAGTGGTCGAAATAACGGTCGCCGGGGCGGAAGTCATTCGTCAAGGGCGCCATCTTTGCATGGCACGGCGCACAGAGCGAGTTCGTCTGGGCGTGGTTGAAGATCTTGGTGCGGATGATGCGCGGATCTTCCCGGCAGGCGTCTTCTGACTCTCGGCAGCGGGCCACGTGCTCCCCGGCGGGGCCGTGGCAGGTTTCGCAGTTGATGCCCGGCTCTCGCCAGGTGGTCCGGTAGGTATCGGATGCCAGGTCGTAGTTGACGTTGAGCTGGCTCACGTGGCAGCCGTAGCAAGAGGTATTGAAGGTATAGGCCCGGTGCGTCCAGTCGAGCGGCTCGTCCTTCATGTCGGGGAAATGCCGGACGCCGCTGGCGGCGGTGTCGAACCATTCCTTCCGCCGGACGTCGTAGGCCAGCGGCAGCGTCTGGAGCCGCCCCCGCTTGTACGGGGCCAGGAAATAATAAATGTTCTTGCCGCCCAGCACGTAGGCGATGGGAAAACGCTTTTCGCCGTGCGCCCCCTTCTGGACGATCCAGCCGTCCTCGCCGGAGACATCGGCCCGGTAACGAAAGGCGCCGATCGTGACGGGCTCTTGCTGCGGCGTCAATTCCCGCTTAGCGAACTCGGCGGTGTAGGGCTGCATCGCCAGGCCGTGGTGGGAAGGCGCCCACAGCCGGTAGAAGTTTTCGTGGCAGCTCCGGCAGGAAGCCGATCCGACGAACTCCCCGGGCGAGGGCCGCTTGCGGCCTCCGCAAGAGAGGGCGAGGACCACTACCACCGCCGCCGCGGCGCCCCGGACGTTCATACCACCACTCTATCGGATCTACAGAGCCTGGTGTCCGGTTCCACTGCGGCCGCACAGGGCGGTTTCTTTGCCGGGTTGGCTGCCTATTCCCGCCCGTCGAGGGCCAGCTCCACGGTGCAGTACTGGAGCTGCCCGAGACGCTCCAATTGCAAGACGACGAAGTTTCCCCGGCCCTTGCCCTCGAGCTGCTCGCGGAGCTCGGCGAGGTTCCGCACCACGACGCCGTTCACCGAGTGGATCACGTCGCCCGGCCGGAAGTCGTAGGCGCGGGGAAGCCCGGCGGGCAGCGCAGCCACCAGGACCCCGGTGAGCGTGCGCAGGAAGGGGATCTCATCGAGGATGTCTTGGTTGACATCGACGCCGAGGATGCCCAACTGGGGCACGAAGCTCTTCTTGGGATCGATCAGCTTGGAGAGCCGCTGGGGGGCCTCGTCACGCTCCACCACCTTCACTTCCACCGGCAGGACCTTCCCGCCCCGTTGGATGGCCAGCATCACGGTGTCGCCCTGGCGGCGCTGGTAAAGGTTGACAAGGAACTGGCGCCCGTTCTCCATCCGCTTGCCGTCGAGGGTGAGAACGATGTCGCCGATCTCGATGCCGGCCTGGTCGGCCGGCGACATCGGCAGCACGTCGCCGATGATCACGCCTTGGCTGACGGGCAGCTTCAGCGCCATGGCCATCTCCGGCGTGACCGTCTGCGCCAGCACTCCGATCGTTCCGCGGCGGACACGGCCCTGCTCGCGGATCTGTTCATAGACCGTGCGGACGATGTTGCTCGGCACCGCATAGCTGTAACCACCGGAAGCGGCCTTGCGCTCGCGGAGCGTGTTGAGGCCGATCATCTCGCCCTGGACGTTCACCAGGGGACCGCCCGCTCCGTGGGGGCCGACGGCCGCGTCGGTCTGGATGTAGATCATCGGATCCTCCGGGGCAGGCTGGCGGGCGGTGGCGCTGACCACGCCCATCGAGACAGCCTCGGCCGTGCCCCGCGGATTGCCGAAGGCGACCACGAGCTGGCCTTTCTGCACGGTGTCGGAATCCGCCAGCCGGAGGTATCGCAGGGTGCGGACGCCGGCCTTGAGCACGGCGACGTCCGTTTCCAGGTCATAGCCGAGCAGCTTGGTATCCACCAGCCGGCCCGCTGGCCGGACCGCCGACCCGCGCACGCTGCGCCCACCCTCGGCGGGCAGCATCGCCAACACGCGGATCTGCTCGGCGCCGGCCACCAGCCGGGCGCTCGTCAATATGTAGCCGGCCGGATCGATGAACACGCCGGACCCGTAAACCGTGCCCACGGTGATCTCGCCCGTCTCTTGCAGACTCTGGCCGGATACCGCAGTGAACCCGCTCGCGATGACTTCGACGACGGCGGGGCTGACCTGCTCGGATAGCGCCGCCAGCGACTCGCTCAGCCTCGCCAGCGCATTCCGGGGGGCTTCCGCCGTTTGTCCTCGCGCAGCCGCCGCCAGGGCGATGGCCGATCCGAAGATCAACAGCCGGGGGACGAGCAACCCGGCAGCCGAACGAAATGAAGAGTTCATGGGATCTGTTTCCTCTCCGCTGTTCGATGATTACTCTATTGCCAAGGGTGCGCGGAGTTCAAACGACAAGCGGGTCTCCGGCGGGATGTAGAGCCGCGGGCCCCGGACGGCTGAGGCCGCCACGCCTCCGGCCCCGCCGATCCCGGCGCCGATCGCGGCCCCCTTGCCGCCTCCGGCGATGGCGCCGATCACCGCTCCGGCCGCGGCCCCGATCGCCGTTTTTTTCGCGGTGGATTTGCCTTCCCCCTTGGTCTTCAACTCTGCGTAGCTCGCGGCGACGTCGTAGGCCTTCCCGTTGATCGCGATGTCGTACAGCTTCACCGCCAACTCCTCGCTGCCCGTGAGCCGGCCGCCCTCTTTCACCCTCATCACTTGCAGCGTGCAGTCGGCGCCGCGGGGCACGACCACCCGGTCGCCGACAACCACCGGATCATCGATGCTGCACCGGAACCGTTCGCCAATGGCGGTAGTTTTCGAATCGATGCTGTCGATGGTTCGGACCGTAATCTCGGTCCCGGCGGGGATTACCGCCGAGGCCGAGGTCTTTGCCGACGCAGCCGGCGCGGGGGCCGGCGCGGCCGAGGCCGACGGAGCCGGCGCGGGGGAGGAACCGAACTCAATCGCCTGCACCTCGGTGATCGGATAGTCCTTCGGCGTCCGGTCCGGTCCGATAAAGCGGATCGTGCGGGCGTCGCCGCCGATGTACATGCCTGTAAGGCGCTCGCCCGTCTTCAGGATCAACGTGTCGGCCGCCAGGCCCAAGGCGAGAAGCAACGCGAGGGCTGCCGCTCGAATCGCCGTGGTTTTCATAAGTAACCTCCCGGAACTCTGAACATCTGATGTGATCTCGTCGAAGAGGAGCGCGTGACTCCCCGGCCCTCTCCCGCGTTCTCCAGCCTGCTATTGGGATGCAGGCCCGGCATGGGAGGTTTCGGCGGGCGACTGCACCGGCTTGCCCCCGGCGTCCAGCGTCGAGAGATAGTCGTAGAGCACCGTGTCTTCGCCCTTCTCGGCGATCAGCTTCTCGAAATACTCGACGATCAGGTCGCGGCGGGCCAGCAGGGCCCGGATCTCGGGCTTGGTGAGGTAGGGGCGGAGCTCCTGCATGAGGGTGGCTTCGTCCAACCGTTTCAGCGCTTCGAACAGCTTGCGGTCGCACTTGACGAGATCGCGGGGGCTCTTGATCTTGCGGTAGAGGCGGAAGGCGCGGGTGTGATCGATCATCTTGATCCGCCAGTCGTTCGTGATCAACAGATTGCCCAGGTTGCGGTCGGTGTTATAAATAAGGTTGTCGAAGACGCGGACGATGTAGATCTGCTTGTTCCAGACGTCGGAATCCGGCGGGGTGATCTTCTTGAAATAGCGCTGCTTCTCGGTCATGAGGACGTTGTCCACCCACCAGGTGACGGCGGCGCTGTTGCCCTGGACTTTGCGATAGACCGAGGGCGGCACCATGTGCGCGATCCCGAGCAGCTTCGCCAGCCGGTAGGCGGCGATGTTGCCCTTGTAAGTGTCTTTGAAATTGATCTCGGTGCCGAGGGTGGAGGTGAAGACGGGCTTGTACTCGTCGATGGTCTGAACGTGGGCATCGTGGGTGATCTTGCCGTCGGTCAGGGTGGCGCGCATCGAACCGGTGATGCCCTCGGAGAGCCTCTTGAGCCGGATGATCTTGGCGGTCTTCAGGAAGTGCTCCTTCTCTTCGAGGGTGAGATGGAGGGCGTCCCGCCAGGTCCAAGCGCACCCGGCCAGGATCAACCCCAGCAGTATGAATCGCCTCCACGCAACGCCCGCGCGCCCCATGTTCGCCTCCTTGACCGTCGCTTTCAGCCTATCCGGGTTTGCCCCCGGACGACAATGCCGCCGGCCGGCCATGCATCCTGCGCCTTTGATGTCGCATCGTAAGTCTATAACCGGGCGAAGGCCGAGGCCCGACCCGGAGGAAGGTTTTTCGGAATGAAACAGACATGGTTCCTCACCGCCGCGATGGGACTCGTCGCGGCCCTCGCGCCGGCGCAACAGCCGGCGGGAGCGGAATCCAGCCAGCAAGTGCTCGAGCTGCCCGAGACTCCGGTCTTCAAGGCCGAGGTGGTATCCAAGACCATCAAGGCGATCAACTACCGCGTCAAGAGCGGCTCGACGCGGATCGATTTCGTCGGTACCGCCATCATGCCGCGGGCCCGCGGCCAGGCCAGCGTCGCCAACAAGCGGGGCCGCACCGAGATCGAAGCCGAGTTCGAGAACCTCGGCGCGCCGACGCAGTTCGGCGCCGAGTACCTCACCTATGTGCTGTGGGCCGTCACGCCCGAGGGGCGCGCCGAAAACCTGGGTGAGATCCTGGTCAAGAACGGGCGCGGCAAGCTGAAGGTCACTACCGACTTGCAGGTCTTCGGTCTGATCGTCACCGCCGAACCGTACTTTTCCGTCCATCAGCCCAGCGACCTGATCGTTCTGCAGAACGAGGCGCGCAAAGGCACCAAGGGGCGGATCCACTTCATCGATGCCCAGTATGAGCTGCTGAAGAAGGGCCAATACTCGAAGCTGGCCAATCCACTGTCGCTCACGCTCGATTTGAAGCACACGCCGCTCGAGCTGTACGAGGCGCGCAACGCAGTGCAGATCGCCAAATCGATCGGGGCCGACAAGTGGGCCGGGGATATCTTCTCTCGCGCCGAGGCCGGACTCGAGATGGCCGAAAACGCCCTGAAGCTGGGCGACAAGAAGAAGGCGATCCAGCATGCCCGCCAGGCCGTGCAGACGGCTGAGGACGCCAAGATCACCACGCTCGAGCGCCAGGAGCAAGCCCGCATCGAGAAGCAGCAGCGCGAGGCCGACGAGGCGGCCCGCAGAGCGAAAGAGGCCGCCCAGCAGGCCGAGGCCCAACGCCGCGCCGAGGCCGAACGCCGGGCCCAGGCCGAGGCCGCCCGCCTGAAGGCCGAGCAGGAACGGATTCAGGCGGAACTCTAAGCCGCCCGCGCCGCCGCCAAGAAAGCTGAAGCGGAAGCCGCCCGGGCGCGCGCCATGATGGAGCGGGAAGCCGAGCAGCGCCGCGCCGAGGAAGCCCGCCGGGCCGCTGAAGAAGCGCGGCGCCAGGCCGAGTTGGCCCGCCAGGAGCAGCAGGCCCTCCGCCACAAGCTGCTCGAGCTATTCAATAAGGTTCTCGAGACTCGCGACACGCCCCGGGGCCTGGTGGTCAACATGTCCGACGTGCTCTTCGACGTCGGCAAGTGGGATCTGCGGCCGATCGCCCGTGAAAAGCTGGCCCGGTTGGCCGGCATCATGATGGTCTACCCGGGCCTGCGGCTGGAGTGCGAAGGCCACACCGACTCCACCGGCAGCGAGGAGCTGAACAACCGGCTCTCGCTGAAGCGCGCCGAGGCGGTACGCGACTATTTGATCTCCCAGGGCATCCCGCCCGAGCGCATCTCGGCGATCGGCATGGGGTCGCGGATGCCGGTGGCCGACAATAGTACCCGCGAAGGCCGCCAGAAGAACCGCCGGGTCGAGATCATCGTCTCCGGCGAGGTGATCGGCACCCAGATCGGCTGATCCAGGCGCGGTCCCGGCCGTCCGGCGCGGCGCCCACCCGCCGGGCGTCTCTCGGAATCGTGACGGATGACAACTGTCGGCCGCGAAAAATCGTGAAAACGAGAAGGCCTTTGCATTATTTCGGTTCGTGGGACGTGTGACGCGGCCGTCGGCGGCGGTGGCACCCGGCTGGAGCGGTAAGTCACCGAGAAGAGAAGGCGAAGACAGGGTGAATCCCCACCCGGCGCTCGGGATCGGATCGGACCTCCACGGCAGAGGCCCCGGAGCGCCGCACTTCGCAATTCAAGTGCCCTCCGGCTGGATGTATCTTTCTTCACCGCTCATCTCATCGGAACCCATCCGCCTAAATCGGTGACACGCCTAAATCGGTGACAGGCCACTCAATTCCCAATTTCCGCCTAAATCGGTGACAGGCCACTCAATTCCCAATTCCTGCTGCGGGATGCGGGCCGCCGGGACGCAGGCCCGCCGCCGTCTGCCCGCCGATTTGGTGATTGCGTCGCCTGTCCCCGAAAAAATTATCTGAACGAGTACCGGGACGCGGCCGACGCCCGGGCTCGGATCGGACGGTTTCTCCAGGACTACTACCACCGGAGGCGGCTGCATTCCTCGCTGGGCTACCGGACGCCGGAGCGTTTCGCCTAAATCGGTGACAGGCCACTCAATTCCCAATTCCTGCTGCGGGATGCGGGCCGCCGGGACGCAGGCCCGCCGCCGTCCGCCCGCCGATTTGGTGATTGCGTCGCCTGTCCCCGAAAAAATTTGAACGAGTACCGGGACGCGGCCCACGCCCGGGTTCGGGTTGGCGGTTTCTCCAGGACTACTACCACCGGAAGCGGCGGCATTCCTCGCTGGGCTACCGGACGCCGGAGCGTTTCGAGGCCGACGAGGGGGCGCCGGGCGCTGAGGAGGCGGAATGAGTTTTCTGAGGAAATGGGAGATCTTTCGATCCGATGAATCTGGCCGGCCAAAGCTGGGGCGGTGCAGCCGGGCCGCACCGCCCGCTCATCGTCTCGATGAGTCTCCCACCGGCGATCCCTTGGCCGGTTGCGCTCCCGCAGAGCCGACCTCCATCTCGCCGGTGACTGCCAGCCCGAAGGAACCCGCCGGCCAAGACAACGATTTTTCAGCCAACGGCAACCTGTCCCTGTTTTCGTTGTCTCAACACGGGGGTCCATACCAGACTGTCACCGAAATGGGGGGTCGGGTATGCTGGAGCTTCCGGCCCGCGCCTGGCGGCGGAGAGGGGCCGGCGAGGCAAGGCGTTATGCGGCGAAGGACCACCGGAAACGATCGGGGATTCTCAAGGCGTGCGCTGCTCGTGGGGGCGGCGGGGTTGGCCCCGGCCGGCCGGGCGGCGCGGGCGCCGGTGGGTGAGCAGGCGGTTCTCGACAATCTGGAGCGGCGGGCGCGGGAAGCGCTGGCGTCGATCCGGCACGCGCGCACCGCCGCGGAAGCCGACGAGGCGAGGCCGCGGCTGCGGCGGCTGCTCAGGGAGTCGCTCGGCTTCGAGAAGCTGCCGTGGCCGCCGGAGCTGGGGGTGAGGACGGTCGGGGAGCTGCGGGAGCGCGGTTACCGGATCGAGAAGCTCGTCTGGGAGACGTTGCCCGGGGTGCCGGTTCCGGCGCACCTCTATCTGCCGGAGAAGCTGAGCGGGAAGGCCCCGGCGATCCTGTTCTACACGGGCCACTGGTGGCCGGACAGCAAGTCGCGGGAGAACTTCCAGGCCTTCTGCATCAACATGGCGCGGCTGGGCTTCATGGTGCTGACCTTCGACGCTTTCGGCCAAGGCGAACGGGGCGTGTCGCGGCGCGACCACCGGCGCACGGAGTTCCTGCCCGCGGGCGTCTCCCAGCAGGGCCTGGCCGAGTATGAGACCCGGTGCGCGCTGGAATACCTGTGGTCGCGGCCGGAGGTGGACCGGGAGCGGATCGGGATGACGGGGGCCTCCGGGGGCGGCTACAACACCTGGATCACGGCGGCGTTGGACGACAGGATCCGGGTGGCCGTGCCGGTGGTGGGGACGAGCGACTTCTACGAGCAGATCCACGTCTGCCGGCCGCTGGACTGGTACCGGGCGGTGGAGCACTGCCACTTCGTGCCGCGGCTCATCCGTTACGCGGACAACTACGAGTTCGTGGCAATGACGGCGCCGCGGCCGCTGTTGATCGTGGCGGCCCTCGAAGACCAGAGCTTCCCGATCGAAGGCGTGCGGAAGGTCTACCGGTACGGGCGGGAGATCTACGGGGCCTACGGAGCGGCCGGGAAGGTGGCGTTTTACCAAGATCCGGCGCCCCACGGTTACCAGCAAAAGAAGCGCGAGGCGGCCTACGGATGGTTCCTGAAATGGCTGATGGACCGGGGCGCCGGAGGGCCGTTCCCCGAGCCCGCTACCGAACCCCGGCGGTGGGACGATCCGGCTCTGCGGTGTTTCCCGCCGGCAGAGAACCGGCCGGCGGGGCCGGGCTTCGTGGCGATGGCGGAGAGGCTGGCGCGGGAGGTGCGGCCGGCGGGCCGACAGATCGATCCCGAAACGGCGTTGGGGGCGGCGCCGCGGCGGCAGCGGTTCGATTCGAAGCTCTCGGCGGCGCGGCGGCAGCGGGTGACCGTCCCGGTGGAAGAGGACCTGGCGGTGCCGGCGCTGCTGCTGCGGCCGGAGGGCGAGCCGCGGGGGCTCCTGGTGGCGGCCGACGACCGGGGCAAGGACGAAGCCGCCGTTTCCCCGTTCACCCGCGAAGCGCTGCGGGAGGGCTGGGCGGTGGCGGCCGTGGATCCGCGGGGCATCGGGGAGATGGCGGTGACCAAGCGCGGCTGGATGTTCGCCGTGAGCCTGCTGCTGGGGGAGAACTTCGTCTGGCGGCAGGCGCAGGATCTGCTGGCGGTGCGGGACGCGCTGGGCCGGGGCCGGGGGTTCGCGCTGTACGCCCGGGGCCACAACGCGGCGCTGGCGGCGGCCTATGCCGTGGCGGCGGGAGGGCAGGAGCTGCGGTGGTTCGTCCTGCAGGACGGGTTTCTGACCTACCACGCTTTCATTTCGCGGCCGGCGTCGGCGCGGGCCTCGTTCCAGCTCTTCGGCGCCGAGGACTTCCGGCGCGACGTCTACGACCGGGAGATCCCCTACCACTACGTGCCGTTCGATGTGCTGCGGCGCTTCGACCTGCCGCAGTTGCTCGCGGCGGCCGGAGCGCGGGGGCTCGTCGTCAACCCGATCGACGGGGACTGGCGGCAGATGGTCGAGGGCGAGGCGCGGCGGTGGGTCCCGGCGGGCGTGGAACTGGCCTGCCGGACGGGGATGGCGGCGGCGATGCAGAAGTTCCGGCGGCTGCTTTCTTCCAGCGCGTGAGTGGCCAGGAAGATGGGAGACCACCGAGGTTCAGAGGGCGCGGAAGATCGCGGGTACCGACGGGATCGTTGGTCCTGGGCTTGCGGCCTCGATGGCGTCGCGGAGATAGAGTTCGTCACGCCTCGTAGGCCAGGCGAACTTCGCGGAGGACAGGGTCGCGCAGCAGGGGCTCGAGGGCCTTCTTCGAAACCAGATCCACTTTGCGGCCGAGCAGAGTCGAAAGCTCGCGCATGAGAGCGGCGTATTCGATCAGGCCTACGGGGGCGCCGGGCTGGAATTCCACCAGGAAGTCTATGTCGCCCTCCGGGCGGGCGTCTCCACGAGCGTGGGAGCCGAACACGGAGAGTTCCTTGACGTGACACCGGCGGCAGATCTGCGCGATTCGCGCAGCCGGTAAGACGAAGCCGCTCGGCAGAGTCATCGATTCTCATCGTAGTCCGTGGGACCCGTTTCTGCCCCGGCGGGAGGCGGCGAATCAACGCCTCCGCCGTGACGGGAGGTGTGCCGGCGGCGACCGGCCTGCGGGGTCCCGGTTGCGCTCCCGCAGAGCCGGCCTCCATCTCGCCGGTGACTGCCAGCCCGAAGGAACCCGCCGGCCAAGACAACGATTTTTCAGCCAACGGCAACCTGTCGCTGTTTTCGTTGTCTCAACACGGGGGTCCATACCACCATACCAGGGGTCACTGTCCCCGGATTTAGGGAAAGGGGTGACTGTCCCCGATTTTGTCTACCAGCGCGGCACGACCCGCCGCCAGTTCGGATCCACGTGCTTGCGCATCTCGGCCTCGTCATCGCGCTGGCGGTAGGGGAGCTTGTGGTACCGCTGGGTGAGCCGGGCGATCTGGTCGTGGTCGAGATCCACCCCGAGGCCGGGCTTGTCCGGAATGCGCACGCAGCCGTTATGGAACGGGATCCTCCCGCCGGCCACCACTTCGTCGGCTTCGTACTGCCATGGGTAGTGCGTGTCGCAGGCGTGGGTCAGGTGGGGCATTGCCGCCGCGGCATGGGCCATCGCCATGAGGCTGACGGCGAGATGGTTGTTCGAATGCATCGACACGCCCATCCCCAGCAGCTCGCACAGGAACGAGAGCCGCGCGACGTTCCGCACGCCGCCCCAGTAATGCGGGTCCGACAGCACGATCTGCGCGGCGTCCTTGCAGTGGGCCTCCGGAACGTGGTCGAAACAGGTGACCGCCACGTTCGAGGCCAGCGGCGTCTCGATCCCCTTCTCGAGCAGCCGGTGGCGCACCTGCGCCATGCCGTCCAGCCCCGGGGCCGGGTCTTCCAGATAGCCCCCGCCGGCGAGTTCCTCCTTGAGCGCCTCGCCCACCCGGACCGACGTCTCGATGGTCCAGGCGCAGTTGGGATCGATCCGCAGCGGGTAGTCCGGCCCGAATTCTTCCCTCAACAACCGGATCGTCTCGATCTCCCGGTCCGGCTCCAGCACCCCGCCCTTCAACTTGATCTCGCGGAACCCGTACTGCTCGATCATCCGGCGGCACTGGCCCACAATTGAGCGCGCGTCCAGACACTCGCCCCAGGCGTCCTCGCGCTCGTCGTCATCCAGCCCGCCGCCGCCGGCATCCTTATAGAAGAGATAGGCCGAGAACGGGACCTCGTCGCGGAACCGCCCGCCCAGCAGATCGCACACCGGCTTGCCTGCCGCCTTGCCGATGATGTCCAGGCAGGCGATCTCGATCGCCGCGAAGGTGCGCGCCGGCTTGTCGAGCGGATTCTCGCCCGGGACCAGATGCGTCTGCGTCCGGTCGCCCTCGGCCTCCGCCTCGGCGGCCATATCGCACCACAGGCTCGAGAGCTGGAACGGATCGCGCCCCTCCACGCGCTCGCGGACTTCTCCGAGCGCCTCCAGCGGCCCGTCGCCGCCGTAGGTCTCGGCAACGCCGGTGATGCCGTCGGTGGTCTCGAGCTCGACGATCGTCCTCAGCGCGTAGGGCGCGTGGCGCCCGTAGGAACTCCGTAGCGGCGGATCGGCGACCGCCACCGGGTGCAGGCGCAGTCTGGTGATTTTCATCGGAGACGGGGGAGCCGGTATGCCGCGGCTACTTGCGCATTCCCGGCCGGGGATTTTTCAGCTTCGTCTGCCGCAGCTTCCTCTTCCGGCGCTTGGGCTTGCTGATGATGAAGGTGCCGCTGCCCATGTAGCGGGCTTGGTAGAGTCTCTCTTCAGCCAAACTGACAACTCTCCTCTTTTCAAGAATTCAGAGAACCTCATCCATTGTACCCCAGCCCCGGCGCGGGCCTTCGCCATGGCCTGTGCACCCGCCTTCGGCTGGCTTTCCCCGGCGGGCCGGGGACGCTGTTGCTGTCCGTCCCCGCGATCGGGCCCCGTTCTGGTCAGCCGGCCCGCCGCACCGCCGTGAAGCGGGAGCGCCTCCCGCCCACCAGCACCCGCGCCACTGTTCCCGCCCACCCGGACAGGCGGAACCGTATCCGGGTGCCATACTATTGTGCCCAGGAGGTTCCTACATGAAGCACGGCCGCCGCAGTTTCCTCTCCGCAGGACTCGGCGCAAGCGCCGCCTCGCTGGCCCTCTCGCGCTGCTCCAGCCCAACCGGGAGACCGGATTCTCCGGCGCCTGAGGATCGCTACCGCATCCTGGACGAGGCTCGCCGACAGCCGGTCCTCAAGAAGGGGTTCTTCCCCGACCCGGTCATCATCGAAACGGTGGAGCTGCTGACCCTGGACAGACACTTCCTCTGCCGGGTCCGCTCGCGCGACGGCGCCGAAGGCATCTCGGTCGCCCACGGCGGCATGCGCACGCTGTTCCCGATTTTCTTGAACAACGTCCAGCCGTTCTTTCTCGGCAAAGACGCCCGCGAGCTGGACCGTATCCTCGAGCGCGTGCTCGTTTACCATTTCAACTTCCGCTACGAGGGGATCGCCCTCGGCATCCCCCTGGCCACGATCGAGTTCGCTGTCCTCGACATGCTGGGCCGCATCGCCGGCAGGCCCGTGGCCGAGCTGATCGGCGAGATCCACCACCCCGAAGTTGCGGTCTACATCGCCACCGAGTGGCGCGAGAAGCCGGTGGAGGAGTCGATCGAGCTGATCAAGAACGAGGTGGCCAGGTACGACGCCAAGGCGCTCAAGATCAAGGTCGGCGGGCTGATGTTCATGACCGCCGACATGGACGCCAAGGGTCCGCCCGGCCGGACCGAGAAGATCGTGCCGCTGGTGCGCAAGACTTTCGGCGACGAGTGGGCGCTCTACGCAGACTCCAATGGCTTCTACAGCGTACCGGAGGCCGTCCGTGTCGGCCGCTTGCTCGAAGAGTACGATTACCGGTATTTCGAAGAGCCCGTGAAGTTCGATCACCTCGAGGAGATCAAACAGGTAGCCGACGCTCTGACGCTCCCGGTGGCCAACGGCGAGCAGGACCACAGCTTCTATGGTTTCCGGTGGCTGCTTGCCCACGACGGCCTCGATATCGTACAACCGGACAACTACTACTTCGGAGGAATGATCCGGTCAATGAAGGTGGCGCGAATGGCGGCGGCGTTCGGCAAGAAGATCGTACCCCACATGTCGGGCGGCGGGCTGGGCTACGTCTACAACATCCAGTTCGTCTCTGCCTGTCCGAATGCCGGCGAGCATCACGAGTTCAAAGGCTACCGGACACATGTGAAGTTCGAATGCAAGACCTCGCCGCTGCGGATCGTCAACGGTAAGATCAAAGTTCCGGCTGGTCCCGGCTTGGGAGTCGATCTGGACCCCGATTGGGTGGCCCGGCACCGGGCGGTGAAACTCTAACGCTACAGCGTTGCTCCCCGGCCCGTGCGGCGCGCGTCCGGCGGTGGTTCACACCGATCTCCTTTCCACACGACGTCGGCCTCTGCTGGGCACGCCTCGTCTCGCCCAGCGCTGACCGGTCCTCCCCGGAGGTCTCCAACCGGGCAACCGGGAAGTGGAAGGCCTCATTTCTTCCGAGACGAGGCTGCTTTCATTGCCTGCTCCTCGGCCAGCTTCCGATGGTGGAGGGCTTTGCCCCTTTCGCCCAGCCGCATGTAAGCGATGGCCAAAGAGGCCTGCGCTTCAGGGAAGTTCGGCGCCTGATCCACCAACTGAGAGAGCACGGTGACGGCATCCCGGTACCGCCGCAGTTGCACGTACAGACTACCTAGTTGGTACTGCGCCTTATAAGAGCTCGGGCGAAGCTGACGGGCGCGCCGAAGGTAGGCGAGCGCTTCAGCCGGGCGGCCGGACTCGCGAAGAATCACCCCCAGGTAGAAGTTCGCCTGGAAGTCGTTGGGATCCCTCTCCAGAGCCTTCCGGAAGGCGACGGAAGCGGCGGAACGATCATTCATTTCCATTCGGACGAAACCCAATTGCGACCAGGCGACAGCGAGCTGCGGATCCAACTCGACCGCCCTCTCGAATTCCGCGGCCGCCTCCTCGAGTTCGTCGCCTCGGCTCCGCGCCATCCCCAGCATCAAATGGCCCGGGGCCGTATCTCCCCGGCGTAGGATCTTGTCCACCAGAAGCTCACCCTCGCGCCAGCGGCCTTGCCGGATATACGCGGTACCGAGCAAGTAGGCCAGGCTGAGATTGTCACCGTACTTCGTTGCCAGCGGCTCAAGGACTTCAATGACCTTGGCCTCCTCGCCAAGACGGAAGTGGCAGTCGGCCAGCAGGATGGCCAGGTCGATATCCCCCGGCCGGACCGTGCGGAGTCGCTCCAGCTGCTCAATCGCCTCAGCCATACGCCCGGACTTGTAATAGGCGAGCGCCAGGTTTCGGCGGATCATGGGGTGGTCGGAAAGCCCGAGCGCTCGCCGGTATTCGGTGATCGCCTCGTCGTAACGGCCTTCGGCAGCCAACGCCGCGCCCAGGTTCGAGCGAGCTCCAACATGATTCGGTTGCTTGGCGAGGAGCGCCCGGTACCTCTCGATAGCGGCCTCGAGATGGCCGGCCCGCTGCAGGTTGACAGCTTCGGTATAGACAGGATCAGGCTCCTGGCAAAGGGCTCCCCCGGCCAGCAGTATTGCGAGAACAACGCGGGAAAACATCATTGTCCCCACTATCGCAACACGATCGGACGCCCGGCGGGCGGCGAAACGTTCGCCGCCCGCCGTGACGCCCGCCAGGGGTTGACAAAGGAGGACTAGAAGTAGAACTTCAGCCCCAGCTGCACGACTCGCCGGCCGACCTTCTGGCCGACATAACCAAACCGCTCGTTGGTCTGCTTGCCTGTTTCGTCAAACGTCAGATGAAGGTTCGTGTCCCCGTTCCGGAAGCTGTCCAGCGGGTGATTGATGAAATTGTACGCGGAAAACCGGAACTGGATCCGCTTGGACCCGTCCCCGATCGGGAAGTTCTTGAACACCGAGAGGTCGTGGCTGAACAGGGCGGGACCGCGCAAGTACGGGAACGTGAAGACCCCGTTATGGCCACGGGACGGCGGCGCAAAACAATCGCCGTTCACGTACTGGCCGTCCGCCAGGTTCTTGCTAGGGTCGCAAACCAGGAACGGCATCGGCTTGATGGAGTCCGTGCCGGTGATGCTGGTGGCCTTGATGGCGCTCCCGTCGGCCAGTTGGCCCGACAGGTTGAAATTCACCCGGCCCGAGGCGGCGAGTTCCACGCCGCTGGCGTAGGTGCTGATGCCCGAGATTTGCCAATTGTTCAACACGCCCCTGATAAACTTATTGGTCCCGTGCCAGTTGGGGACGTCAAGAACGTAGGCGACGTTGAACATGTGCGTGCGGTCATACTTGAGTACTCCGTAGTTGTTCTCGACGTGAAGGTTGTCAGCCGTGTCGCCGGAGGCGCCCCCGCGAATGCCGAGCACCTTCGAAAAGGTGTAGGCGGCGAACAGGTTCACGCGTCCCATCTGCTTGGTGAAGGTCGATTGGAGACTGTGGTAGTTGCTCCAGAAACCGTGATTGAGACGGTTGATCGCGCCGTAGTTGGAGAACGGCCGGTAGTCGTTGACGTTGCCGTCCGGATTGTCGAGCATGGCGCCTTCAGGCACGCGGTTGATGTTCCGGAGTCCCCCATTCTTGAGCAGATCCCGCCCCGCGTTGCCGACATAGGCCACTCGGAACATCATGTCCCGGCGGATCCGCCGGCCGATTTCGAAACTCCAGTTGTAGCTGACCGGATGTTTCTTGTCATGGATGTCCACAACGTTGATACCGGTGCGGGCCACCTTCGGGGACACGTCGTCGATGTCCTTCATATAGCCGGGTTGCGTTTGATTCGTAGCCCGGGTACCGGCCGGCGCCCCCAAGGCGCCGCCGTAACGCGTCGGCTCGTTGTAACGGAAGACGCCGAATCCGCCGCGCACGATTGTTTTCGAGTCGCCGAACACGTCCCAGGCGAACCCGAAACGGGGCTGGAAGTACATCCCGGTGACGTGGCGTCCCGACAAGGGGATGCTCGGATCGATCCCGTGGTATAGCAAACCGGTGAGCTTGCCCCGGTCTGCTGGATCGTTACTATAGAGCGATTCGTCAAACACGCCGAATCCGGCGCCTAGCTTCGACTTGTCCGTCCACGGCTGGAAGTGGGCGAAACGAAGACCCATCTCCAAGGTAAAGGACGGGGTGACCTTCCAACTGTCCTGAACGTAGCCTTCATAGGTGTTGTAGTACTGATACTGCTCGTGGTTCTGGTTCTGTTCAAAATATCTCTGATAGATGCCCATGAGCTGGTCCGCATACGCGTTACCCGTCGTCAGCGCGTGGTTGGGCCGGAAGTCGAACCGTCCCTGGGTCTTACCTGCGTTCGGCTGGTCCTGGATGATCTGCTGCCAGTAGAAGCCCATTTTCAGACTGTGGTTGCCCTTGAACAGCGAAAAGTTGTCGGCGCCGGAAATCAGCCATTTCGTCGCCGAGTACGGCCCCGGAACCAGCCCGCCGCGATTCTGCATGATCGCCAGCCCACGCTGGTTGCGCTGATCTGGGATCTGGTCGATGCCGTTGTCGTAGATGCCCTCAATCGGGTAGTTCAGATTGGACCTGGCGACGGCGGCTGGATCCACCAGGCTGTTCGGGAAGTCGATAAACGTGTAGCCGAAGATCACCTCGTTCGTCGCCGTTGGATTGAGGACGTTGGTCAGTGACGCCGAAATGGAATCCGAGCGGTTCTTTCCTTCGATCTCGGACGGGTACGGTACGGATGCGCCGGCGCGTCCCCAGAGCTGCACCGGGAAGTGCTGCAACTCGCGCTGGAGATTGTACCGCACGAAGAGCTTCGTGTAGTCGCTGATGTTGTAGTCCACTCGGGTGGTGAACTGGTGCATGTTCTGGTCCAGCAGCAGCGCGTTGACGTAGTTCTTCCCGTTGTTGGTCTTGGGGTCGGCGTTCGGCAACGGAAGCAGGCTTTGCAAGATGCGACCCCGCTCTTCCCAAAGCGAAGGCGGGATGACCCCGGCCACAATGCCTTCTCCCACCGGGACCTTTCTCACGTCGGCGCTGCTGAGGCTGGCCAGATAAGCGGCGTCGGAAAAATCGCCGTTCCGCATGGCCTCGGTGGGAACGATCGCCTGCAAGACCCCGGTGTCGATCTTCTGCATATAGTACTCATAGCCGGCGAAGAAAAAGAGCTTGTCCCGGTTGCGGTTGAAACTCGTGCCGGGCAGCAATACAGGTCCGCCGATGTTGCCGCCGGGAAACCGGTACTTGTTCTTCGGGCGCTCGCGGCCTGCCCGGTTCAGCTCCCAGTCGTTTGAGTTCAACCGATAGTCGCGAGCGTAGATGTAGGCCATGCCGTGGAAATCCTTGCCGCCGGACTTGGTCACGGCTTGCATCACAGTCGGCCCTTTGGCATGCTCCGCCGTATAGGTTCCGGTCAGAACCTTGAATTCCTGAACCATGTCCACATTTGGATTGACAGGCGTTGCGCAATTGCATCCCGGGTCCGCGGTGTTGGCGCCGTCGGTGACGATGTCCATCGCCTGGCCGTCCTGGCCGTTGGAGGAGAAGTAGCCAAGGGCGCTCTGCCGTCCGCCGTCTCCATTGCCGTTGATCCCGATGTTTTCCCCGTTGTAACCCGGCTTGTTGACCAGTCCGCTGCCCACCGGTGCCATGCCGGGGAGAATCTTGATGAACTCCGCCGCGCTCCGGCCCACCACTGACAAGTTCTGCAATTGTTCAGCAGTCACCACCGAGCTTTGCTCGCCCGAGTCCACCGGGGTGATGGTTTCCGATGCCGCCGACACGGTCACCGTCTCGGTTACGGCGCCGATCTGCATCTGCAGGTTCGAGAGATGCCGTTTGTCCCCCGGCCGGAACACGATGTGAGTGCGTTCCAGAGCGGCAAACCCCTCTGACTGTACACGCAAGGTGTAGGAACCCGGATAGATTGCCGCGATCGAAAAGTACCCCTCGCCGTTCGTCTCCGTGCGTAAAGTGCTCCCGGAAGCCTCGTTGACGAGCGTCACCTTCGCCCCGGGGATCACCGCCCCCTCGCTGTCGGTCACAATGCCGGTCAAAGTGCCGGTCATCTGTTGCGACCAGAGCGCCCCGGCGGCCAACAAAAGCGCCACCGGGAGCGCCAGAATCCAACCAACATGCTTTCCCATACTCATCAAACCCTCACAATTCAGTTTTGAGTGTAGTCACCCGCTCATCGATCTATAGCGTGCAGCTCTGTTCGGCACAAGGCTAAACGGGTTACGCGAGGGTTAACACGGCACGTTACGCTTCCGCGCGCCGAATCCTCTTCGGGACCCGGCTCGCGGCAATGGAGGACTCCCCGCAGAGGGACGTTAACGAACCAGGTAACGCAGTGGAACTAGCTGAGAAAACAACAGGTTTCAAGGGAATGTGCGGCTCAACCAAGGGCTGCGCCGGCGTCGGGGTTACGTCAGTATTCTCCCCGAGGATCGCTCGTGCTATACTCTTCCCGAGCAGTGGGAACGGAACCATCTTCCTCACGCAGCGACGGCGCTGTGGAACGCGCCGAAATGGAGGCGGTCCTTGCGTCCGGGATCTTCGACCGCGCCCCGCTGCTCTCGCGCTTCTTCGTTTACATTTGCGAAAAGTACTTCGCCGGGAAAGCCGACGAGATCAAGGAATACACGATCGCCACCGAAGCGCTGGGGAGGCCGCCCGACTTCGATCACTCGCAGGATTCGATCGTACGCGTCCAGGCGCATCGGCTCCGCCGCCGGCTCAAGCAGTATTACGAGGGGCGGGGGGCGGGCCACGAGCTGCGAATCGAAATCCCTTCCGGACAGTACGCTCCTGTCTTCAGGCGAGTACGCGGAATAGGGTCTCCGGCCGCCCCGCCCCCCGTGGCAGGTGCGGTACACCAGGGGCGCGCGAATACCCGCCGGTGGCTTCTGGCGGCAGTGACGGCCGCCATCATCGTGACAGCCGGCGCGACGATCCAGCTAGTCGTTCCACGAGACTCCACGAGTCAGGCCGACGCCGTCTTCGCCCGATCCTCTGCTTCCGAACCACCCAATGCCATCCGAATCGCCTCAGGTCACGAGGGCATCTGGTTTCCGGATAACTTGGGGCGTATCTGGGGCGCGGACCGATACTTCACCGGCGGCCGCCGGATGGCCACTGTTCTGCCGGAAGAACTGGCCGGGCTCTCACCCAAGCTCTTCTCCGCCGCCCGGGTCGGACAGTTCGAATACGCCATCCCACTGGAGCCGGGCCTCTACGAACTCCGCTTGTACTTCGCGGATATCGAAGCCAAGCCCCCGAAGGATTTCGACATACTCGTCAATGGCGAGCCGATCTTGCAGTTCGTTGACATCGCCGGGGATGCGGGCGGCAAGAGCACCGCCGACGTCCGTGTTTTCACCGGCTTGGAACCCGCCGCCGACGGCCGGCTTCACCTCAGTGTCGCCCGGGTGGATGGCATCCTTCACGGGCTTGAAATCCTCCCTGCGTTCGAGAAAGGGATGTGGCCCATTCGGATCCTCGCCGGCCAAGAGAGCGGACACCACGACAGTGCCGGACACTTCTGGAGTCCGGATCACTACTACCGCGGTGGCAGGACCTCTCTGCGGTCTCAGTGCGTGAGCGGCACCCCTGACCCGAACCTCTATCTCGGGGAACGCTACGGGCGCTTTTGCTATGTTCTGCCTGCTGCCCCCGGACGTTACAGACTGAGGCTGCGGTTCGCCGAAACCTGGTTCAAACCCGGCAATCCCCGGGGCAGCGGCTCCGGGATGCGGGTTTTCGACGTCGTCTGCAACGGCGTGAAGCTGCTCGAAGGGTTCGACATCGCCGCGAGCGCCGGCGGTTCCGACCGGGCCGTCGTAAAGGAGTTCCGCGGTCTCGAACCGGACGCAAACGGAAAGATCGTCATCCAATTCACGCCGATTCGAAACGAAGCTTGTGTAAACGCCATCGAACTCGTGCCCGACAGCGGCGCTTAGCCCTCGCTCTTCCCTCTTCCCCGCCCCCGTGCCCGGCCCGCTCACACGCGGCGCCTGATGTCCCGCGCCCCCGGCCGGAGGGCGCCTGCCCCTCGCCCAAGCCGGACCCGGCCGCGATCGCCATTCCACCAGAAAGGGGGGACCATTCTTGGGGCTGCGCCCGCACCGCGGCCCCGCCAGGCAGTCCGCCGCTCCGGGCCACACAAGGTGCGCGCCCGACGGCGCCCGGCTGACTTCTGCAGGAATCGCAGGCCGCTTCAGGCGCTGCGCACCATGCTGAGCGATAGGCTGCGGAACCTCGCCAAGCCAAACGATGCCGGTTTCCCAGCCTGCACCGGGGCCGCCTGCCGCTGCGTGACCAATCCCTGGTCGGCTTTCCGCAGCGCCTTCAGCCGGTCCCGCTCTCTCTGAACCATCGCTACGGCCCCGTTCCTTACCCTGCCGGCTTGACTCTGTCAACAGGAGGTTTCTACTCCGCACTCTCAGGACATTCTCACCTGGCAGCGACAGGGCTGAGCAATCGCTTGACCGCAGTCCAGGCCGGCTATAGAATGTATTCGCCTCGTTCGGCGCGAGGGCCGCGACGCGCGCGCCCCGCCGCAGCAGAGGGGACAGTGATGGCGAGGAAGCTGGGCGATATCTTCGTTCCCGGACGTCCTCCTCTTTCTGTAAGTATGTTTCCCAAGGGGAGTTCCCCTGCCGGAGGACCCACCTGCACCGTGCCCGCCGGCAGCAGGCGCCTCCGGTCGCCCGCCCCCTCGGCGTTCCAGCCTGGCGCGCCCGGCTCCGGCCTGAAGCGGCTCTCCATCGCCATCGATGAAAGACTTATGCCTGCACAGGAGGAGACACCCGCATGAACGATATCAAACTCAAGCTTCCCAGCCTCGAGGAAGCTCTCGACGAAGCCATTCTCGGCCCGCCCGACAAGCGGCCCCAATTGAATCTGTTCTCCGATGTCACCAAGAAATTCGACGACTGGCTGAAGAAAAACTCGCTTCCCGTTCGCCTGACGCCCCCGCCCCGGCCCGCCGTGCTCCCTGTCCATACCTTTTACGCGGAAGTCAAGACGGTCACCGTGTCGGTCAATATCCTCTGGCAGATCGCCGAGCGCACGCCGCAACACCTAGCCAAGGCCCTCGATTCGCCCGAGGTCCGCCAGGCGATCGTCAAGGCTATCAACGAACAACTGAAACGCACGCTGGCGAAATCCGCGCGCACGCGGACCTCCGGAGAACTGGACCAGGAGGTGGCGAAAAAGTTCGTCGGCTCCGCCGGATCCGCGGTCTTCGACAACTTCAAGCGCGAGTTGAAAAACGACCCGGGTGTCCTGCAGCTCAAGAACCGCCTCGAGCGGCTCAAGCACGACTTCCTCAATCACACTTCCGTCGGCGTCTGGGTCAACGAGAACATGACCGTCCTCCAGATCACCGCCGCGGTACTCGCGCTGGGCGGAGGCGCGCTGCTCTACCACCTGAAGCCGGGCGACAAGAAGATCAGCCAGGGGCTCAACAAGCTGTCCCAGTTGGCAAGTTACGAATTCTCCCCCATCGGCACCATCAAGATCGGCGCCGGCGTCGACCAGTTCATTCCGAGCGAAAGAACGGTCGGCGCCACGGTCACCGCCAAAGGCGAGTGGAAGCTCTTGCCGACGAACCTCAAAATCTCCGGAGCCATCGTCGGCGACAAAGCCCAAAGCCTGAAGTCCGATGTTACGATCTGGATCACGCCGGAAATCCCCATTTACGTCACCGGCGGCGCGAAACTCCAACGCGGCGGGCCGAAGGTCTCCCCGTTCGGCTACCGGATCGGCCTGGGCGTGAAAACCAGCTCCAACGGGTTCTCCATCGACGTCCTCGGCTCGATCAGCAGCGACCGGTTCCTGGACCAGTTCAACCTGAAAGGGACGCTCAACTACAGCAATATGTTCGGAAACGCGCTGTACGATTTCCAGATGTACGGTAATTACAGCCGCCCGTTCCGCGGGCGGGGACGCGAGAAGTTCTCCCTCGGTTTCAACTTCATCATGCGGTTCTGAAACGGGCCGGGTTCTCCCGGACGGACCGGGCGCCCGGGCGCCGTCCGCTCACACTCCGCCCCCCCGCGGAGCCGGAGAGCCGCCGGCCCGCGCGCCGGCGATCGGCTCTCCGCCGAATCCCTCACACTTTGATGAAGATCTTGCGCTGGTAGAGCCAGTAGTTCATGTAGTACATCACCCCGAGCACGGCGAGCGCTTTGGCCACCGGGGCCAGCGTCCCGATGAACAGGAAGTCGCCCGTCATCACCCCGACGACCCGCTCGAGCCACGGGCGCAGGATCCAGCCGCTGCCCGCGTAGATGAAGATCGAGTTCGCCCCGATCACCACCAGCGGGAAGGTCCACTTGCGGTATCCCTTCAGCTCGACGATCACGTAGAAGATCAGCATCCCGAGCAGCACCCAGCCGCCGCTGTAGAGCGTGAACGAGGCGGTGCAGATCCGCTTGACGATGGGGTTCCAGGGGTGAATCGCCAGCCCCAGCGCCAGACAGCCCGCCGCCCCCAGGGCCAGCGTCTTGATCACGTGCCGGTGGTCCCGGTTCTGCATCAGCAGCATCCCGGTCCACGCCCCCATCAGCGTGGTCACCGTGGACGTGATGAAGTTGATCCCCACCCAGAGGCCGGGGTAGTTGTAGCCCATGATCGCCTTGTCGATCACCTGGCCGATGTTGCCGTGCTGCGAATAGGGGCCGTCCGGACCCGGGAACAGATGGAACAACGCCGTGTGGAACACCAGCAATCCCACCGCGATCGCCGCCTGCCAGCGGAAGCGCAACTGCATGATCCAGAAGACCAGGAAGTAGGTCAGGGCGATCTGGCAAAGCACGTTGATCATCTGGAACCGGTAGGGCTGCGAGCCGCCCATGTAGAGGAGCTGGCTCAGGGCGATCAGCTTCAGCGCCCGGATGACGACGTGCCTGGCCGTGTCGTTGAAGGTCGCGCCCCGCTGCTGCCGGATGGCGAAAGCGAAAGGCATGGCGACGCCCACGATGTACATGAAGCCCGGCTGGATCAGGTCCCAGATGGTGATCCATTCCCAAGGCTTGTGCTCGAACCACGAGGCGATCGTGCCGAACGTCGGATCGCCTTTCAGTTCACCGAAGCCGAACCCGTGCGAGACGAGCATCAGCATGATGAAGCCCCGGTAGGCGTCCAGCGCCAGGTATCGCTGGATCTTCGACTGGGCAGTGGCAGTGGCCACGGCAATTCTCCCTTGCTAACGTAATGTCCGTCCTGCTCTTGCTCCCCTCATGACGGCCGCACCCACGGCTCCAGCCAACCTGCAGCCGGTCCGCGGCCGCATGGAGCGGTCTTTCCAATTCGGGCCCAGCAGAGCCGGAACCCTGTAAGCATATCGAGAATTCGGGTCCAGTGGGAAATCCACTGCAAGCCGGGACGCCCGGACCCAGGCGGCACGCTCCAGGCCCGCGCTTCCTGACAAGCGCCAGCGCCACGCCGTGGGACCATTGCCCGCAGCCTCAGCCCGGCAAGCCACCCGCCGGATGTAAAAAGAGCAGGCCGCGATTGCACCCTGGAGCAAGGTCCAGGGTCATCATAGTGAGTGAGATTTGCAGGGGCTGGGGATGCTGGTGCCGAGACACACCGGCGGCTGACAACCCGGGCCGCGGCCCGGCGGCGCTCGGAACGGCGGGCGGTCCCCGGAGTCGCGGAAAAGCCCCCGCCCAAAGTGGCGCAACGACATGCCGAAAGCGCACGACATATTGGTCGCGGTCCTCTTGGCCGGCTTCGCCCCCGGCCTCGCGCGGGCCCACGAGCCGATCTTCGGCATCGGCCCGCGGACGATCTGGAAGAACGGCTTCGGCCTGGAAACCGAGCTCGAGCGGGAGCGCGAAGAGGTCGAGAACGTCTGGAGCTTGCGCGAAGAGATCCTTTACGGGATCAGCGCCGACGTCGCCCTCACGCTCGAGATCCCCTATCTGCTCGAGAAGTCCGACGGCCGCAGCCAGGCTTCCGGCTTCGGCGACACGATGCTCCGGGGCAAGTGGCGCTTCTACCGTAAAGAGGTCTGGGGCGGCATCTACCACGCCGCCATCCTCGGAGGCGTCGAGTTCCCCACCGGCAAGACCTCGGGCGTCGCCCTCGGCTCGGGCTCTTACGACTACTTCACCGGCCTGGCCGGCGCCTACGAAGGCCGCCGCTGGCTGAACTTCGGCGCTGTCCGCTACCGGTTCAACACCGCGGACAAGACCGGCTTCGCCCGCCCCGACGTCTTCCTCTACGACGCCGCCGTCGGCTTCCGCCCGGTGCTCACCGAGTACACCCAGCCGGACGTCGTCCTCATGTTCGAGATCAACGGCGAGGTCTTCGGGAAGGCCCGGCGCAACGGCGATCCCGTCGCCGGCACTGGGGGCGACCGCATGTTCGGCGCCTTCGGCGTCTGGTTCACCTACCGGAACTGGGCCTTCAAGCCCGGCGTCCAGTTCCCTCTCGTCCAGAACATGGGACCCCTGCGGCCGCGACGCGACTTCCGGGCGGTCTTCGCCGTCGAGTTCCATCTTTAGGAATCTTTCGACGCTCAGGAGGAATGTCATGAAGAAACGGTTGACCACACTGGCTTCGATCGCCGCTCTGGCGGCGGCGTCGCTTCTCGTCCCGGCGCCCTCGCCCGCGCAGATCCTGGAGGCGGAACTCACCGTCAAAGGATTGGCCTGCCCATTCTGCGCCTACGGCCTCGAGCGCAAGCTCGAGAAGCTGCCCGCCGCCGCCTCGGTGGCCATCACCTTCAAACAGAACCTCGCCCGGGTCCAGTTCGACGGCCGCCAGTCGCCCGACATCGGCGACTTTTTCCGGCTCGTCCACGACGCCGGCTTCAAGCTCGAAGAGCTGCGGCTGCTCGTCCGCGGCCGGCGGGCCGAGACCGGCGGCGAACCCTGCCTCGAACTGCCCGGCGGCACGACGCTGCCCTTCGCAGCCGGCGGCCCCGGCGCCGCCCTGGCCCGCGAAGTCCCGGCGGGAACGCTGGTCGAAGCCCGAGCCACGGTCAAGGCCGCCGAAGAAGGCGGGCGCACTGGGCCCTACCGCCTCTTGGTGAAAAGTTACAAGGCCCTGGAACGATGAAACCCGGACGGCCCGTAACCGCGTGGCGCCACCTTGGCCTGCCCGTCCCCTTCGCCCGCCCGGCCGGCAGCCCCACGGAAGTCCCACCCGCGCAGCAGGAAAAAGAATGACATCCCGTACCGCCAGTCCACGGCCCCCCTCTCCGGCGTTGCCCGGAAACCGCCGGCGCCGGCTCCCGGCCGCGGCACTCAGCCTCCTGTTGCTGCTGCTGCCCGCCGCTCCGCTCGAAGCTCAAGGCCCCCCGATCAATACGGACACCGCTTTTGTCAACGGGCTCGAGGGGGCCGCGTTCCGTACCTTTCTCTTCTCCGTCCGCCGCTCCGGCCTCAGCCGCGACGGCCGGGATGTGGACGACCCATTGGACCGGGAGGTCTCCGTCTACGGGGTTCCGATCATCTTCCCCTACGAGCTCGTCAAGAACAAACTGGTCCTCGCCGTGGGGCTCCCCATCCTGAGGAAGGAAATGACCCTTACCCGAGACGAAAAGCGGCGAACCCTTTCCACCTCCGGGATCGGCGACGCCTTCATCAAGTCCAAGCTCCTGCTGGTACAGCACGACAAGCCGGGAAGGACCACGCGCTTCGCCATGACCGGGGCAATCAAGCTGCCTACGGGCAAGGACGATGAGCGGGATTCAGAGGGCAACCTGCTCCCGCCCCCTCTACAGCTCGGCGCCGGCTCGGTGGACTATACCGTGGGCGGCGTCTTCACCCACGTCCGCAAGCGGATCGGCTTCAACGCCGACGCCGGCTATCATTTCAGGACCCAGGCCCGGGGCTTCGCTTTCGGCGACTCCGTCACTTATAACGTCTCCCTCGGCTATCGGCTCGCGCCGAAGGTCTATAAGGTCTACCCCGCCAGGAATCACATCAACGCTTATATAGAACTCAACGGACAGTCGTCGCAGCGGGACCGGGCGCGCGGCCGTCCCCTCGGCGACTCAGGCGGGACGCTGCTCTACCTTTCTCCCGGCATCCAGTTCATACCCGCGAACTTCATCATCGAGGCATCCTTGCGGCTGCCGGTTCTGCAAAGTCTCAACGGTACGCAGCTTCGGTTCCAACCCAGCTTCACCGTCGGGATGCGCTGGCTATTGTTCTGAGAAAACGGAGGGTATTCGAGAGAGGGAACCATGAAGAAAACTCTGTTGACGACAACATTGCTGATCCTGCCGGCCTTGGTGGCGCCGGCCCAGGTCCGCCTGGTTACCGTCAAGGTGGACGGCCTGGCCTGCGCCTTCTGCGCCTACGGCCTGCAAAAAGGACTCAAGCGGGTGGAGGGCGTCAAGGACGTCAAGGTCTACGTGGACGCCGGCAAAGCCGAACTCCGCTTCAAAGAGGGTGCGCCCGCCGGGCTCGCCGAGATTGGACCGGCGGTGAAAAAGGCGGGTTACACCCCTGCCGAAATCACCGTCGAAGTCACCGGCAGGCTCATCGACTGGAACGGCAAGCCGGCCCTGGCGATCGACGGGGCGGCCGAGAAGCTCTTGCTCGACGGCGGGGACGCGCTTCGGAGAATGAGCGCCGGCCGGAACCCGCCCTCCGCCGCCTCGTTGGTGACGGTCGTGGGGACGCTCGAGCAGATCAACCCGCCCCAACACCACGGACACCCCCTGACGCTGCACATCAAGGAGATCCGCGTTGCCGAAGGCTGAGCCGTCCGCCCCGGAGCCATCCAGCCGCCACGCCGGCAGCGCCGGTCCAGACCGCCAGGGGCCTGCCGCCGGCCCGCTCCGGCGTGGTGCGCTGGCCGGCACGGTCTTCGTCGTCGCCTTCCTGCTCAACTGGTGCTGGGAGGCCGCCCAGGTTCCGGCTTACGCTGGCTCCGAAGACATGCCCTGGGCCCCCCGGCTGCTCCACTGCCTGCCCGCGACCATACTGGACGCGCTGTTTGTCGCCGGCCTCTATTGCGCAGGCGCCGTCCTGCTTCAGGACAGGAACTGGATCCGCCACCTGGGCGGCCGCGGGTATCTGGCCGTCGCCCTCGCCGGGGCGGGCGCCGCCGTCCTGGTCGAGCGCCTCGCCATCGGCTTCGGCTGGTGGGACTACAACGCCGCCATGCCCCGCGTCCCGGTACTCGGCGTCGGCCTGTCGCCGGTGGCGCAACTGGCCGTGACGCCGGTCATCAGCTTTCTGCTCGCCGGCCGTCTCGCGAGGAGCAGCCGGGACCAGGAGCGCGGAACATGACCCCGGAAACAGATCGTCAAAAAGCGCTTGTGACCCATTGTGACCCGGAGAGACCACCGCTGGGCGGCGCCGCCCGCGCCCTCGCGGCGGCCGGGGCGTCCCTGGCGCTGCTCGCTGGCGTCCTCCTGCTCGCCGGCTGCGGGCCCTCCCCCGAGCCAGCCTCGGAAACCGCGCCCCAGTACCGGCTCGTGGGCATGTGGGGCCGCCGGGGCGCGGCTGCCGGCGAGCTGAACGGCCCGATGGGCGTGGCCGTGGCGCCCTCGGGCGAGGTCTACGTCGCCGACGCCGAAAACCAGCGCATCCAGAAGTTCTCCCCCGCCGGGGACTTCCTCGCTGAATGGAAACCCGCTCCAACCGGCGCTCCCCCGCTCGAGAAGCCGGTGGACGTCGCCGTGAGCCCCGCCGGAGACGTCTACGTCGCCGACTACGACACCGACCGCATCTACCGCCTCACCTCCGGCGGACGCTTCCTCGGCGCCTGGGGCGGCAACGGCGAGGGCCCGGGCCGGTTCCGCTCGCCCAGCGGCGTCGATATAGACGACGCCGGCCGCGTCTATGTGGCCGACTTCTACAACCACCGCATCCAGGTCTTCGACGCCGAGGGGCGCTTCCTCCGCCGGTTCGGCGGCGAGGGACACGGCCCCGGCCGGCTCTACTATCCCACCGGCGTGGCCGTCTCCGGCGGCGCCTGCTACGTCGCCGACGCCTACAACCACCGCATCCAGAAGTTCACCCTCGAGGGCGGTTTCGTCTCCGTCCTGGGCGGCGAGGGCAGCCAACCGGGACAATTCGAAGTCCCCTCCGGCGTCGCCGTCGATCCCGAAGGCAACCTCCACGTCGCCGACAGCGGCAACCACCGGGTGCAGATGTTCTCCCCTGACGGGCGCTTCCTCGCCGCCTGGGAACTTGTGAACAACGCCAGCCCGAAGCTCCACTCGCCCGTCCGCGTGGCCGTCCGCGGCCGCGACGTCTATCTCTCGGACTGGGCCAACCACCGGATCATCCGCCTGCACGCCGCCCGGGCGGAGAATTGAGCGATCCGCCCTCCGGCGGCCCCTGTGCCCGGACCGGCTATGCTTCTCCGGCAGCGGCCTGAATGGGACCCATGTTGGCCGCTTCAGCCTCCCGCAAGAACTCGTCGGCTTCCTTCACGGCCAACTCCGCCTCAGGGATCGAGACGTGGGGCTTCAGTTTGTGGATTCTTGCCGCGCGCTCTTCCCTGGGCGCCTCCATGTCCAAGGTCACGTAGATGGCCGTGGCGAATCGCTCCAGCGTCTTGACGTCTTTGCCGCCGAGACGCTTTGCTACGAATTCGATCTGCTTCTCGTACCGCTTCGCCGCAGCCGAGAACTGCCGTTTCAGCGCGTCGGCCAGTTCCCCTTCTTTCAGGCTGGGTCCGTAGGGAAGCGCACGCACCTCCCAAGCCAGAAAACCCTCAGCCCGCATAGCGTTCAGCTCACGCCTCAGATCGAAGGAGAACGGGCCGTGCTTGTACAAGATGAACTCGTAGCCCAATGGCACGCCGAGCACCCGCGTCAGCACGTAGGCTGCTTTCTGTACGTGGGTCTCGCCGGTCCAGCTCCCCTCCCTTCTCAACTGCTGGGTCAACGACAGCAGCACACTGGCAGCTTCTAGTCTGTTCATTGTTCAGGACCGCTCCCAGATGACAGGATCTGTTCCTTGTTATCGTCGAGCCACGTCTTCGCCTTTTCTTTCGCTTCGGGCGCAACGAACACATACTCTACCGCGAAGCGAGGCGGCTGCGCCTCCCCCCTCACCGCGTCACGAAGACCGGGTACTCCGGGATCTCGCCCTCGATCACCCGCGCCAGCAGCCGCGCCTGGATCTCCAGCAGCCGCCGGTAGCTCACCCGGTAGTCGAACAGCGGATGCGTCACCAGCGAATCCATCCGCAGCTCGTAGGCGCGGAAGAACGACTTCCGCCCCGACGCCGTCAGCGCCACCGCCTTGCCCGCCCGCACGAAATCCTTCGCCGTCACCATCCGCGTGTTGATGGCGCTCAGCACCGCCGATTCGGCGATCAGCGGCCGGAACGGCTCCATCAGGTCCAGCGCCAGCGCCGGCCGGCCGAAGCGGGGCTGGTGGTAGAAGCCCAGGAACGGATCGAAGCCCACGGCGTAGCAGGTGACGGTCAGGTCCTTCGCCAGCAGACTGTAGGCGAGCGAGAGCAGGGCGTTCACCGGGTCGCGCGGCGGGCGCCGGTTCCGCTGGTTGAAGTCCAACCGGAACTCCCCTGCCCCGTCGTCCTCGTCCACCTTGATCATCCCCGAGAAGCGGCTGAAGTACAGGCGCGCCGCGTTGCCCTCGATGCCCAGCAGCTCCTCGATCGACCGCGCGGCCTCGGCCCGCGCGATCATCTGCTTCATCTCCCCCAGCACCCGGCCCTCCGGCTCGATGTGGTTGCGCTGCAGCATCACCCGCTGGTTGCGGATCTTGCCCGCCACCAGCGCCCGCGCCAGCCTCAGGGCGAACCATTCCTGATCGGCCAGCCGGAACTGCGCCCGCCGCAGGAAGACGTTCTTCGTGTTCATCCCGGTGGTGACGCCGTAGAACCAGCCGCCCTGCGAAAGGTAGCAGATCGGCACCCCGGCCTCGCACAGGGCCTGCACCGCTTGCGTCGAGAGCTGCACGTTGCCCATCAGGTTCAACTGGCAGATCTCGCCGATGCGGACGTCCTGGACCACCTTGTCGCGGTCCTTCACCCGCAGCACCTTGCCCGTCTTGCCCACGCGCAGCCCCTGGGTGTTCAAGTAGAGCGGCTTCAGCTCGTCCCTCGGCGTGACGAGCTGGCGGACCCTCTCCGGTTTCTTCCGCGGCGCGCCGGCTGCGGCGGGCTCGAACAGCGGCAACTGCGAAGCGGGCGGCGCTGCTTCGGCCGTGAGGAACCCGGTCTCGTCCGGCAGGCAGATCCCGGCCAGCGAGCAGCGGGGGCACTTCGGCGAGTCCTCGAGCGGCGGCGGCAAGCGGCCTTCGGCGGCCACCCGCCGGGCTTCGGCCACCTTCTCAGCGGCCTCGGCGATCACGGCCTCGTCGAAGCGGATCCGCACCCGCTGGCGCGTCCGGGCGTAGAAGATGATCCCCTCTTCGACCTGGTAGCCGTTGTCCCGCAGCACCATGGCCTGGACGGCGAGCTGGACGCGGTCCGCCGGCCACGGCTCCAGCCCGTCGTCGCCCTTGGCGGGCGCCCCGTGCTTGTAATCGACCGGGGTCACCGTGCCGCCCTCGGCCTCGACGAGGTCAATCCGCGCGATGACCCCGTAGCGGTCGCTCGAAAGCATCACCGACCGCGTCTTGAGCTCTTCCTCGCCCAGCTTCCCGGCCTCCGGCAGGGCCCCTTCGCCGGCGTCCACCCGGCGGTGCTCCACCTTCCCGGCGACCGTGTCGGCGCTCTCTTTGAAGACACCCTCCACCCACTCGAAGAAGAAGAGGCGCGGGCAATAGACGAACTCGTTGACCATCCGCGCCGGCAGGTACTCGGGAACGCTTTCTTTTTCTCTGGCGGGCGTGGCGGCGGGACGCGGCTCCGGCGTGGCGCTCATGGCGGCTCACCCTCCCATCTATCGGCGGTTCTGAGCCGATGCCATTAGAGCCGGCGTCCGCCACGGCGGGACCGGACGGGGCCGTGCAGCTCAGACGACGATGCACGGCGCATCGACGTTAGTATACGGCTTTCCCAGAGCGGTGATCACCCGGTCGCCGCGGCCTTCGGCCGGGCCGAGGCAGACGAAGAGCACCTGGTCCTCCTCGTGGTGGATCACCTCGGAGAGCTCGGCGCGGCACTTCACCAGGTCCATTTCGGTGAACTGGCACTCGAAGACCGAGTACTGCAAGTGGTCCCCCCATCCCCGCATGATCTGGAAGACCTTCCGCAGCCGCTTGTCATCCGAGATGTCGTAGCAGACGAGATAGGTCTGGCGCATCAAAGCCTCCGGTGTGCCCTAGCTCTGCTTCACCGCCGGCAGGAACAGCCCCAGCCCAAAATGCGCCGAGTGCCCCAGGCAGATCGGGCCGCGCACCGGCTCGGGGAATTCGATCAGGAACGAACCGCTCGGCCGCCGGCCGCCGTCGTCGTCCCGTTTGCGCGAACGGAACCGTTTGAACTGCAGGGGCCGGAGCCCGGGGCCGGTCGCCTGCGGCTCCCAACGCCGGGGATCGATCCGGAAAGCGCCCGGGGGATCCTCGATCCGGCTGATCCGGAAGTCCGGCTGTTTCCACGGCAAGCCGCGCCGCTCGCAGAACCGTTCGAGCTCTTCGCGCAGCACCTGCTCGACAAAGGCTTGGCGGTCCTGCAGCAGTTCCACCGGATCCCGCTTTCGCCCGTTCTTCTTCGGATGCCTCGTCGCCAAGAACGGCGTTGCCGACACCCAGCGTTTTGACTTTTCGAGAACTGGAACACGCAGTTCCTCGATTCGCCCCAGACCCACGAGCAGAAACAGCAGCTCTGGGTTCTCCTCGCCGCGGCGGAGCTTGTGCAAGCGATCCAGCGCACGGACCTCTTCCCGAGTGAATCCATTCTCGGCGACTACCGTCACGTGATCGATACGCCCGTCGCCGTCCTCATCGGTCGCCAGGTAGTACGCGTGCCCGTGGCCGGTAAGCGGGTTGCCCTTGGCGTCCTTGCCCGAAAACGTCTCCGAGCGGCCGTTTACTCCATTCCACCTAGTTTCTCTTCCATACCTTCGCAACAGCTCCGATCGAACTTCCTCGGCGATTGTCAGCGTCTCGGTCACCAGCGGCAGCACCTGGGAGTCCAGAACGTATCGGGCGACCTGAATGTGGCGCTGCGGAGCCGGCTTACGTCTTGGCTTGGACGGCTCGGGATGAAAACAGTCGGCTGGCCGAACATACATAACCCAGCGTGATCCCGGCGGGTCCGACCACTTCTCGGCGTGAAGCTGCGCCGTCTCGATGCACAGGTTCCAGGCGGGATCGTAAACCGGCCGCGACGATCTTCGCTTCTTACCTCCGAGAGGCTTCACGTGCTCATCACTGAACGCCGTTTCCGGATCGGCGCACAATACTTGGACGAGCTCCCCTTTCGCCCCGGCCGCCGAGCCGTTCACTGGAAAACAGTTCACGTCCACGGCAGCCGCGTCTTCGGGGCTGAGCAGCCGCCCGATGCACCAAGACTCAGCCCGCCCCACGTAGGCAAGCTTGTCCAGCAAGTTTTCCAGCAGTCGCCTCTGCTCCGGCGACAGTTCCACACCGGGCCATACGGCGATCACTTCGCCGTCACGCCCGACGCAAACGAACGTATCGAACACCAGCGTCTGGTCTTCCGGTCCCTTCTTGAACCACCGCATGTAATGGCGCGTGTGTCCCACCGTCGCCCGGGGCAAGAAAAATCGCGGGGGAGCCGAGAGCCGTTGCAGCAACTCGCGCACCTGGGACTCGCCGATCTCCGGAGCCTTGATCTTCCAGACGGCGACCAGGGATCGCAACAGTCGCCACGGCGACGGCGGCCACTCAGGAGCGCCCTCGTTGACGTGGCGCCCCCACGGCGTCGAATGGAAACGCCCCGCCGGAAACTTCAGCGCGATCGCCGTCATCACCGCCTCACTTCTTCTGCCACGCGATTTCCGTCACCGGAGGATCCGCGAACGTCTTTTCATCCAGTGCTTTGCCCTTATCGGATTCGCGAATCGCCTGAATCAACTCGCGGCACTCCGCCAGTAGAACCTCTTCTGAAGGTACGGCAAGGCCGTCATCCGGCCGCGTCACCTTCAGGTCCCCCACCGGCTCCAGGTCACAAGCGGTGCGCAACCGAAGACCCGTGGAAAGGAATCGGCGGATCTTGAACAACGCCAGAGCGATGAAGAGCTTCTCGACCTCCTCCGGCAGTCCGTAACTTCTCAGTAAGGCGAGATCGAGATTGAAATACGCCGTGATATGTTCGGCGGTGAATTCCGTGCGGTGATAGGGAACGTTTCCGAACCCCTTTGTCGTGTCCCCCTGGGGATTCACGTGGTCGTTCTTCACGCCCCCGCTTTCTGCCGGCCGGACACCGGAAGCTTCGATAAAGCCGCTGAGTACGCGGGGAAGCCGGAGCCTGCCTCCCGCCAAATCCTTCTTGGCGAGGAATACCCCGTGCAAAAGAGCGTTCGTGTCATATTTCACCAACACCGACGCCAGCTTCCGGAGGTTCACGGCTCCGATCTCAAACTCCGCCAGCTCCGCCTTCAGCATGTCGAAGACCTTTGTGTCCTTGCCTTCCAAAATGTAAGGCGAATTCAGGCGGTGAGCCTCCAGGATCGAGCTGGTCAACATCTCCGAACCGTCTTTGAGAACACGGATGTAGGGCAGGCCGCGAAGCTCTTCGATCAGCTCCTGCCGGCTCGTGTCCCAGCACGCCAACTCCATCCGATTCGCCACCGATTGCGGCGATTCGACCAACAGCATCTCAGTCCCGTCCGGAGCCGTATACCGGGCCGGGCCTAGGTCGGGAAAGCCCGTCGGCTGGAAACGGTTCCCTTGGAGCGGCTGAAGCTCCACCTCCATCAAGAGACGGGGTGCGTGGCTAAGCTTTTCGTAGACTCGACTCACTTCGGGTGCACTCATGATACCGTTACTCCTTCTTGTTCCAGATAACTTTCAGCCTCGATTTCCCGCGGCGGGCGGAGTACAAGACTGGCTAGGGAGTGAATCTCGTTGGGCTTTACCGGGAGCAACAGGGCGGCTGCCAGCCGGAGGCCATTCGTCTCCGGCTTCTCCACGAATCCTGTTTCCTCCCATTCCGATACTCGCGCCGTTCCGCTTGAATGCGGAGCCGGCAGCGGCGAAATACCGCTCGCCCACAAGCGCCGGTAAGCAAGACGGCAAGCTTCCTGTACCCGGTTGGCGCGAAGCAGGGCGGTCACTCCCGGCTCAGGGCGAACGCGGACGCCGGCATCGGAATGCTTGGCGAGCTTCCAATAGGGATCGCCGGACGCCGGAGGCTCCAGCGGCCGGGGCAGGAAAAGCAGTTTCAACAGTGCGTAGGCGCGGGGTAGCGGGGCCTCGCATTCGTCGTCCACCTGGACCTCGGGAAGCCCGGTCACCATTTCCCAGCGATGGTCCACAAGTATCAAGCCCCACAGCAGCTCTTCGATGCGGCGGTCATTCAGGCGCCCCGCTAGCCAGGCCGCGATTGCGCCTAACGGGACGCCATAACGAGATTGCAAAGGAGGGTCCTGGCAATTCGCCCCGGCGCCGTCCAAGAGCCGGCGGTCCAGCACAGCGGCGAGGTTTGTTGGCAGATCAGCGGAACGCCACACCACCCTCGGGGTAACCTCAGTCCAGCGCCAGCGGCGGCGGTCCCACTCAACCGGCTCCAGATTCGTCCGGATCGGCCCGAGTTTCGTCCCCCAGGCCCCGTCCTCGTCTGCGCCAGTGCGGCTTTCTACGTGAGAAATCCCGGCTAAGGCCAGCGCAATCTGATACTCGGGAGAGCCATCGTGAGTCGCCCGCAGCCACCCGCCCGACAATCGCTGGAGTGGCGGACAACCGCCCCGCCCCGCCGTCAAGGCGAGTGTCCGCTCCGCCTGGCCTAAAGCAACAAGTACTTGTTCTAAATCCTCGCGACGCCCGTATCGGCAGTACTCGAACATCGCAGTCTCCAGACGCCGAAGCGCCGTTCGGTACCGGGCAGGGACTTGGTTGCCGCTGGCGACCCGCCGGAAAGAGTCCAACCATGCGTCCAGCTCTTGCAGAAGGCTTACCGCCGTGCGGGGAGTCTCGGGAACGAAGAATCGTTCGAGGGGAGCAGCTAAGTATGATTTTCCACTCCGCCGCAAAAAACCATAGCGAACAAACGATCGGATTCCACGGTCTACTCCGAGACCGGCCACGGCCCGAGCGAACTCCACCGCGTCACGGGCCGGACGGCCAGCAACTTCTGCCCGTCCCTCGGAGAACAGTTGCTGCACCTCAATCAAGGAGGCAGGCCACCCCCACAATGGCAGCCAAAGCTCTCCTCGGGCCGCGCCGATCTCATCATCGCTGAGTGAGGTCTCACCCACCGACCGGCTCCGAACGGTGAACGGGAAAGCAGCCCGGTCCAGTGCCGCTAGCGATAAACGGCGCACCACCGCGCCGGCAAGCAACAACGTGCCTTCCATCATCAACACAAAGTCCCACGGGTTGTCAGTTGAGTCACCGAGCATCCCTTGGGTCGCGTTAGGTCCCCCAGCTCGGCCCGGAGCAAACTGCCCTACTGACGCATCCCCCATGCCGGCCAACGGTGTCCCAAATAGGCTTTGGTCCAGGAATGCGGCGCTGCTTTCCGGAATGTTTGGACCCAGCACCCCCAGATCGATCAACCGCTGCATGAAATTCTGGGTAAAGTCCAAGCGGCCATCGTTACCTCCCGTGCCCAGGACGGGGGCAAAGGTTTGCCCCTCGGCCTGAAGAACCATTGCGGCGTCCATCCACAGAGTGAACTCATCGGGCATCTCCCGCCGGAACCGGCGCAGCAGCCGCGCCTTCACCCCCTTGTCAGCCGGTTTTTCTGTGATCTGTTCGTCCGCCAGGACTCGGCGTACCTCTGATATGGCCGTGCGATACGCTGTTGCCCGGGGTGTCTCGCTAGAAGCGATGGTCTCGACGTACCTTGAGTTGTCGCCGGGATAGAAACCAGATCCGCCAGACCATGGATCAAGGATCGGCGTCGGCCGATACTCCTTCAAAAAGAAGTCCATCAGGGCGTCCCGGTCGAGCTTGGACTGCAGCCGGAACCGGTCGTTCTTCCAATACCCCGTGGCGTCCGGGTCCTTCTGTTCGCTTACCAGGCGCAGGATGCCCAGCGCCTTCAGGTAGTTCATCAACGGCTCGGGTGTACAGCCGCTGAGTTCGATGTCGTGGATCCCGCTCATGACTGCTGCTCCTTCGGGCGGCTGGCGCGCATGTCGGCGGCCCGCAGCAGGGCTTCGAGAAACGCCAGGCGGAACGGCCCCAGCCGGTCCCGCAACCGTAGCATGCGCTCGGCCCAACTCGGTTTCCCGTCTGAAGAGCGGCCAAGCTGCATCGGCTCCAGGCTGAGCTTCACCGCCGGCGCAACCACTCCCGCGCCAAGGTCGGTTTCCGGCAGCTCGTCGCCGTCCCAGACGCCCCGGGCAAACAGGCGGCCGGACTCGCCCTCCGGGGTCTTCTCGCCCGGCAAGGACCGGATCGAAAGCCGGACCTTCCCATGGTGAGCGCCGGCAAGATAGACCGCCAGGTCCGGCCCGCCGTGCTGGAGCAACGCCAGCGCGGAAGCCAGCTCATGCCGGAAGTGCGGTCTCTCGTACCCGCGGTTCCAGTGACTGTCCGGGGCCTTCGCCACGTCGGTTCGCTCGGCCCATTGAGGCGGGCGGTCCTTGATCGCCGCCTGGAACACCGGGTGCGCTTTGCCCCGGTCATGCCATCGGGCAGCCAGCCGCAAAGTCTCACGCAGGTCCGGATCGAGTGCGAGCCGCTCGAGAATCTCCTCGAGCGTCTCGACGAGTTCATCGGCGTGCTCGGCGATCGCCATCCAGACGCCCGGGCTTCGGGCGTAGGGATCCCCGTCATAGCTATCTCCAGAACCGGCCGCCGGGCCAATCACCGGAACCGAAACCTTGCTGCCGGAATCCCACCCGGTCTCGGGGCTGTAGCCGCCCAGTCGGGAGTCGATCAAGAAGGTTTGCCCAGGGTAGATCGAATCGCGGTTTGTTGGACTCCATCTGTGTTCCAGGGGATCCCACCGCCAGACGCGGCGGCCGTCTTTCATCGCCCGCTTGTCCACAAAGTTGCGGAAGTCCCCGACCGGTACCGCACAGAGTTCCTCCCGCCGCGGGGGCTTACCTTCTTTCTCTGGCTCCGGAGCAACGCCTGGAACCTCGCGCCAGAACACCTGCACATCGAGGTCGTCACCGGAGCGGATGAAGCGCGATACGTCGATATCGTTGCCCGCCAAGTCCGGGGTCGTATCGAACAGGTCGATGAAGTCCCGCCGTCGGATCACGTGATCCAGCTCGAGCCGCATACGAACTTCCGCCTTGCTCAACTCCGCAGGGCTGGCCGAGGCGAGCTTCAGCAGTTGTTCCCGAGCCTGCGCTAGGTCGCTCCACTCGTACGGCAGCGCCCACTTTTGCTGCTGCTTCTCATAAGCGGCGGTAACATCAGCGGCCTTCTTGCCTTTGTACTTGTCTTGCCGGGCGGCCCTGAACTCCTCGACCGATTCGATATCGAACCACACGACCTTCGGCCCATCAGCCGCGCTGTATTCTCCCCGCCGGTTGCACCGGCCGAAACGCTGCACCAGCGAGGCCCACGGCGCTAAATCCGTAAAGAGCACCCGGGCGGAGACGTCCACCCCCGCCTCGACCACTTGCGTGGCGACGGCGATCGTGCCCTCGGCAGGCGGCTTGGCCAGCAGTTTTCGAATGATCGCCTCCCGGTCCGGCGGCCGGAAGCGCGAGTGGATCAGCAAAACGTTCGCCGCCTTCTTGCTGAGGGCTTTGTGCACCCTCACCGCCCGGTCCACGGTGTTGAAGACGGCCAGCGTCAACGTTCCCGGCTTGTGCGCAGCCAGAATCTCCTCAGCGCACGCTGCGTGATCGTCGAGACGGGCCTTCGCCCGCTCAATCGGCTTCGTGGCGGTGTAACGCGCCTTCACGGTGGGAAGGGCGAGGTCGGATTCCCCAAGCGCAACCGGATCCGCCAGCCAGTCCGGCTCGAAGTCGACCGTGTTCAGCCACTCCGGGTCCAGGGTGGCCGACATCCAGATCGTCTCCGTGGAGGGATTCCCATCGAGTTTCCTGCGGAACGCCTCGAGTTGGGCTGAAGTGGCCACGGCGACGTCCATCAATTGCACTTCGTCGAAAACCCACAGACAGTCCGTGTGCAGCAGCCCATATTCGAGGGGCCACCGGTAGCGGCTCGCTCCGTAACCCCGGTTCAGCGCCCGGCTCAGGAGCATGTCTTGGGTCCCGACGAGAATGGCGTCGCGCTCGGGCCACAACGCCCAGTCCGTGCGCTCCTCACCGCCCATCAGCAAGTGGACGGCGATCGGGGAGTCCGAATGACCCTGGCTCCGCGCCCAGCCCTCGGGGAGCGTAGTCCGTCCAGGCTCCGGCTTGTACTCTTCGAGACCCTCCAGCGCATCGGGGTCCCGCCACGCGGCGTCCCCCGCGAGCACCCCCAGCCTCGCCAGCCACCGCACCGCGTTCTCATAGGTCTGCTCGACAAGAACCCGCATGGGGAGGCAGTAGGCCAGGCGGCGGGGCGTCTGACTGCGGACCTCCTCGTCGGGGTGGAAACGCCGCCGCCAGAGCCAGGCCAGCACCACCGCCGCCGTCTTGCCCAGGCCGGTGGGGACGTCGAGCAGGTCCGGGAAGCAATGGGGTCCGGTCTTCCCCGCCCCGCCTCCGCCCTCGGCGAGGCGCTCCTGGTAACGATAAGGCCCGGTCCGGATGCCCGTGGCTTGGGTGAAGAAGTCTCGAAAGGCGAGTGGAACCTGGCCGGATCGAGTCAACGCGCGTCTCTCCCCCTTTCGCTGACTTCAGCGTTCTGGTTCTCTCCGGTCCCCGCGGCGGCCCCGTCGAAATCGGCGGCTGGACAGCCCACGGGACGCAGCAGAATGAATCCTAGCACAAGAAGGTCCGAAAAGAAATATCTTCGGCGATTTTTGAAGCGTCTGGATGCGAATCATTGCGCATGCGCACCGATTTCGCTTTTGGACGCCATCCCGGCCGCTCCGTAACGGCGGTGAAATCCCAGAGGTTGATACCGCCGGGCTAAAGTTTTGCGCGGACCGTCTCCGGTCCGCCCGGAGGAGTGCTTCGCCCTGTCGGCCCCCCAGGACCTCAGGACCCCAGGCCCCCAGAGCGGTTCCCGAACACCAGGGCTTCGGCCGTCCGGTTCCGCCCCGGGCCAGCCCCCGCCCGAGGAGCATCCCCGAACCGCGGATCACCAGTGCGTTGGCCGGCGGAAGTCTCGCTCCCCCAGGGGATTGGCAATCCTGCCGGGCGGTCTCCGCCCCGCACCCGTGCTAGAACTTCGGTCAGGCGGGCCGGGGTCCGCTGCGGCCTCCCTGCGCGCCGCGCCCGGGCCGGGACTGCGAATCCCGGCCCCGGCCTCGCCCCCCGCCCGCCTCGTCGCCATGCTCGAAGACTGGAGACCAGCCCGGCACCGCCCGATCGCCATCGTCGCAATGGCTTTCCCGGCCCGCGACCGCCCCGCCCGGCCCGCGGCGCCCGCGGCAGCCCCTTCTTCGCCTTCTCTTCCCCGTTACAACCCGTTCCCGGGCCGTGACGCCGGCCGCGCCCGACGCGTCACACCGGCCGCCAACCAATTGAAACCAAGGAACTTCTCCGTTTTCATCTTTTGCCAAACTCTTTGGCGCCACCCATCACCCGTCTCGCCCTGCCCGCCGCCCGGCCGCCCTCCCGCGGCTGCCCCCCCGGGTCCTTCCGGCGCCCCCGCGTCCCGGTGCCGGCCGCTGCGCCGGGCTATCATGGAAACAAGAGCGCCCCGTCCGAAGCGGCGCGCGGGAACGGTTTCATCTATGCCATTCGCCTCCATACCGGAAGCCCTCGAGGAGATCCGCGCCGGCAAGATGGTGGTCGTCGTCGATGACGAGGACCGCGAAAACGAAGGCGACCTCACCGTCGCCGCCGAAAAGGTCACCCCCGAGATCATCAATTTCATGGCCAAGCACGGCCGGGGCCTCATCTGCCTGGCCCTCACCGAGGAGCGCTGCGACGAGCTGCAATTGCCGCTGATGTCGCCGGTGAACACCTCGCGCTTCGGGACGGCTTTCTGCGAGGCGATCGACGCCCGCGAGGGGGTCACCACCGGCATCTCGGCGGCCGACCGCGCCCGCACCATCCAGGTGGCGATGGATCCGGACACCAAGCCCCACGACCTGGCCCGGCCCGGCCACGTCTTCCCGCTGCGGGCGCGCAAGGGCGGGGTCCTGGTGCGCGCCGGGCAGACCGAGGCCGCCGTGGACCTGGCCCGGCTCGCCGGCCTGCGCCCCGGCGGCGTCATCTGCGAGGTGATGAACGACGACGGCACCATGGCCCGGGTGCCGCAACTCGAGAAGTTCTGCGCCGAGCACGGCCTGAAGATGATCTCGGTGGCCGACCTGATCCGCTACCGCCTCCAGACCGAGCGCTTCGTCCGGCGCAAGGCCGAGGGCCGCCTGGTGAACGAGTTCGGCGCGTTCCACACCATCGCCTACTCGACGACGATCAACCCGGAGATCCACCTCGCCCTGGTTCACGGCGACATCGCTTCGCGCGACCCGGTCACCGTCCGGATGCAGACTCACTGCGCCCTGGGGGTCATCTTCGGCTCCGAGGAATGCGACTGCGCCAACCTGGTGCGGACCTCGCTGGCTCGGATCGCGAAGGAAGGCGCCGGGGTACTCGTCTACCTGCACGAGAGCGGTCCCGGGCTCCACACGGCCCCACCGGAGCAAGAGGGCGAACCGCGACGGCTTGTCTCCCACGGGCGCAAGTTCCAGCACTACACCACCCCCGACGGCCAGCGGCTGCTGCAGTACGAGAGCGGCATCGGCGCCCAGATCCTCTCCGATCTCGGGTTGCGGCGGATCCGGCTGCTGACGAACCACCCGAGAAAAATCGTCGGCCTCGAAGGATTCGGCATCGAAATCGTCGAACAAGTGCCCGTAAAATAGAGGCGGGGCTGCCGGCCGGCCGGGGTCCCGCGAGCGCTCCGGGCGGTCCGCCCGCTCCGGACGGGGCCGTTGATTATAAGAGAGCCTGCGGGCGCCGGCTTGGGCGGTCGCCGCGGGGAGCGATCTCATCTAAGGTCGGTCCCCGAGCCGTTTTACGTGGATTTCCCCACAACTTTCAGGCCGGGACGGGTTGGCGTGCCGGCCGCCGCCGGCCGATGGACAAGAAGAAGTAAAGGAGTGCCTGGGGGCCGGGAGCGGTGGAGCCCGGTTCGGGCCGGGTCCTCCTTTCGCACATCAACCGGCCCGCCTTCGGAGAGAACCGGGCGGGCCGGGTGATCACTTCCCGCCGCCGGCGTCTTCCCTCCTACGTGAAACGGCGGCGGACCGGTCAGTTCCCCGCCGGGGCCGGCGGAGCGGCCCGATCGAGGCTCCCCGCTCCGGGCGGCGCCGGCTCACGAGCAGCCGCTGGTCGAGCCGCAGTTCTCGCACTTGTAGCAGGAGCCGTTGCGGGTCATCAGCCCGCCGCATTCGGCGCAGACCGGGGCGTCGGCCACGGCCGCGTCGAAGGGCAGCGCCTGCTGGGGCTCCGGCTCGGTCTTCTGGAGCTTCGGGGCGTCGCCGGCGACGTTCTCCACCACCTCGGCGCCCAGGAACTTCAGCCCCAGCCAGCGGAAGATGTAGTCCATGATCGACTTGGCGTAGGGGATCTGCGGGTTGCCGGTCCAGCCGCTCGGCTCGAAGCGCACGTGGCTGAACTTGTCCACGAAGAACTTCAGCGGCACCCCGTACTGCAGGGCGTAGCTGATGGCGGTGGCGAAGCTGTCCATCAGGCCGGAAATCGTCGAGCCCTCCTTGGCCATGGTGATGAACAGCTCGCCGGGGGTGCCGTCCTCGTAGAGGCCGACGGTGAGGTAGCCCTCGTGGCCGCCGATGGAGAACTTGTGGGTGATCGAGCGGCGCTCGTCCGGCAGCTTCCGCCGCACCGGCCGGTAGACGATCTTCTCCTTGACGCCGGCCTTGGCCGCCTCGGTGGAGGTGCTCAGCGGCTGGGCCTTCTTCGAACCGTCGCGGTAGATGGCCACCGCCTTGAGGCCCAGGCGCCAAGCCTCGATGTAGGCGTTCATGATGTCCTCGACGGTGGAGTCCTCCGGCATGTTGATGGTCTTCGAGATGGCCCCGGAGATGAAGGGCTGCACGGCGGCCATCATGCGGATGTGGCCCATGTGGTGGATGAACCGGGTGCCGTTCTGGGGCCGGAAGCTGGTGTCGAAGACGGCCAGGTGCTCCTCCTTGATATGGGGCGCGCCCTCGACGGTGCCGGTGGCGTCGATGTGGTTGACGATCTCGCCGGCCTGTTCGGTGGTGTAGCCCAGCCGCAGCAAAGCCCGCTCGACGGTGTTGTTGACGATCTTGATGACGCCGCCGCCGACCAGCTTCTTGTACTTGACCAGAGCCAGTTCGGGCTCGATGCCGGTCGTGTCGCAGTCCATCATGAAGCCGATGGTGCCGGTGGGGGCGATGACGGTGGTCTGGGCGTTGCGGAAGCCGTGGCGCTTGCCGGTCTCCAGGGCCTCACGCCAGCAGGCGTGGGCGGCCTCGACCATCTCGGCCGGCGCCAGCTTGCTGTCGATGGAGTTGACGGCCTCGCCGTGCATCCGGATCACTTCGAGGAACGAACTCTCGTTCGGGCCGTACTCGGGGAAGGGTCCGGTGGACTCGGCGATGCGGGCGCTGGTCAGGTAGGCCTGGCCGCACATGATGGCCGTCATGGCCCCGGCCCAGGCGCGGCCGGCGTCGCTGTCATAGGGCAGCCCGAGCGACATCAGCACGGCGCCCAGGTTGGCGAAGCCGAGGCCCAGGGGGCGGAACTTGTGGGAATTCGAAGCGATCGACTCGGTCGGGTAGCTGGCGTTGTCGACGATGATCTCCTGGGCCAGGATCAGCGTGTCCACGGCGTGGCGGAAGGCCTCGACGTCGAAGGCCCCGTCGGGCTTGACGAACTTCATCAGGTTGATCGAGGCCAGGTTGCAGGCCGAGTTGTCCAGGAACATGTACTCCGAGCAGGGGTTCGAGGCGTTGATGCGGCCCGAGGCCTTGCAAGTGTGCCAGCGGTTGATGGTGGTGTCGAACTGCATGCCCGGGTCGCCGCACTGGTGGGTGGCCTCGGCGATCTGCTTCATCAGCTCGCGGGCGCGGTAGCGGGTGACCGGCTGGCCGGTGACCACGGACTTGGTCCACCAGTCGGCGTCCTCGCGGACGGCATGCATGAACTCGTCCGAAGCCCGGACCGAATTGTTGGCGTTCTGGAAGAAGATCGAGCTGTAGGCCTCCCCGTCGATGCCGCCGTCGTAGCCGGCCTCGATCAGGATCTGGGCCTTGCGCTCCTCCTTGGCCTTGCACCAGATGAACTTCTCGATGTCGGGGTGGTCGATGTTCAGGATGACCATCTTGGCCGCCCGGCGCGTCTTGCCGCCGGACTTGATGACGCCGGCGAAGGCGTCCAGCCCCTTCATGAAGCTGAGCGGGCCCGAGGCCCGGCCCCCGCCCGAGAGCGGTGCGTTCTCCTCGCGCAGGGCCGAGAAGTTGGTGCCCGTGCCGGAGCCCCACTTGAAGAGCATGCCCTCGGTCTTGGCCAGGTCGAGGATCGACTCGAGCGAATCCTCCACCGAGTTGATGAAGCAGGCCGAGCACTGGGGCTTGGAGATGCCCTTCTCGAGCGGCCGGACGGCGTCGGCCTCCTCGTCGTAGTACCAGCCGTAGCCGCGGGCCTCCTTGACGCCGACGTTGAACCACACCGGCGAGTTGAACGCCGCCTTCTGGTAGAGCATCAGGTGGGCCAGCTCGTGCCGGAAGTTCTCGGCGTCCTCGTCGGTCTTGAAGTAGCGGCCCTGCTTGCCCCACTCGGCGATGGTGTCCACGACGCGGTGGACGAGCTGGGCGACGCTGCGCTCGCGCTCGGGGCTGCCGAGCTTGCCGTGGAAGTACTTGCTGGCGACGATGTTGGTGGCCGTCTGCGACCAGTCGGCCGGCGCCTCTACGTCGCGCTGTTCAAAGAGGATGTCGCCCTTGTCGTTGGCGATGGAGGCGGTGCGCAGCTCCCAGGTGATCTCGTCGTAGGGCGTCTTGCCCTCGGGCAGTCCCGCGGTGAAATAGCGGGAGAAATGGATGCCCTTGCGCTCCTTGACCGGCAGCGCGCGGCGCAGTTCACCAGATTTTGCGCTCAGATCTACGCTCGAGTTTCCCATGCTCGTTTCCTTCTTCCGTGGATTCTTGGGCCCTCGGAGCGGCCGAGGGCCGGACTCCGGAAATTGGGGCCGTTCGTAACGATACCCCAAGATCTAGTGGTTCGTCAAGAAATTTATCTATATGCTGTAGAGTACTTTAACGGGCGTCCTACAGCGGCTGACGACACCCACCTGGCAGTGGTGGCTAATTCCTCGGGCCATCGCTGGTCTCTCCGGCGGTCGCGATCTCGAGTTCCACCGGCCCGAGGCGGCGCCGGCCGAGGCAGATCTCCAGCCGCGCCGGGCCGGGGCCGACACCCTCCGGGATGCGGAAGTTGATCTCGTAGGAAGGCACCCGGGGATCGATGCAGAAATGGTCGATGTCGCGGACCGGCCGCCCCTCGACGGTGGCGGCGAACTCCTCGGGGCGCTCGAGCTCCTCGATGACGAGCTTCACCGAGCCGGTGACGATGCGGGTCCCCGAGAGCAGGTCGATGCCGTCGCTGGTGCGGGCGAGCCGGGGCACGGACGGTCCGGCTGGGATCACCCGCAGCCGGGCCGGCGGACAGAGCAGGCGGCCGAGCCAGCTCACCTCCACCGGCTGCAGGCCGCTGGCGATTCCCGGCGGCACGAGGGCGTTGACCTGTTGCAAGCCGCCGTCCTCCGGCGGGCCGATGTAGGTGGCGAAGGCCGGCTCGCCGCCGATGCGGATCTCGAGCCCGTTCAGATCGCAATCCGCCGGTAGGTCGTGGAAGCAGAGCGAGACGGCGGCGAAGCGGCCCCGCGCCGGAGCGACGGGTTCGCTCGAATAGGTGTTGGTGATGCGGGTCAGCCGGGCCGGCTCGGCGAGCGGCTCGGAGGCCAGCCGTTCGAACCAGCCGGCGGGCTGCTTGCGCCACGTGGTCCAGAGGTACTGAGTCGAGGCGCCCTCGAGAGCGAGCAGTTGGAAGTCGTTCTCGCGGGCGAAGGCGGCGAGCTCGGCGGCGCTGATGCGGACGCCGTTCCAGGTGTCGTAGCGGGCGGCGGTATCGGGCAGCCCGTTGACCTGGAAGCGGGCGACGCCGCCGGTCTTCAGCACGCGCCGGGTCTCGCGGAAGTAACGGAAGACCACCTCGCGGTAGGGGATGTGCTGGAAGACGGCGTAGGAGTAGACGAAGTCGAACGAATCGTCGGCGAAGGCGGCCAGGTCCGATGAAGGCGTGTGGTGCGCGTGGGCGTGCGGCACCCCGGCCAGGTGCTCGCGCGCCAGGCGGATCATCTCGTCGGAGATGTCCACGCCGTGGATCTCCCCGAAATGGCGGCTGAGGGGCAGCATCAGGCGCCCGGGGCCGCAGCCGATCTCGAGAGCGCGGCGGGCCCGGAGATTGCCCGGCGGCAGGCGGCGGAGCTCCCGCTCGAAGGCGCGGACCATCTCCTCGGCGGTGGAGAAGAACTCGTCGCTCGGCTGGCCGCGGCGGCCGAAGGCGACGTAGTAGTTGGCGTCCTCGCGGGCCCGCGCGTTCCAGTCCTCGCGCATCCGGGCTTCGGGCGTCTCGGTCATGGCTGGGCGGGCGCGTCCCGGCACTCGTTGGGGCCGATGCGGTTGTCGGCCCGGCGGATGCCCGGAGCGAAGCCGAGGCAGCGCTCCGACATCTTGTAGCCGGTGATCACGTTCCCCTCGATTACATTATCCCGCGCCGGGGCCGGGCGTTCGGCCCGCTTTCCCAGGTAGATGCCGGATTGCAGCAGGTCCGGCTCGTCCGGGAAGTGGAGGCAGCCGTAAAGCGCGGCGTTCTCGTTGCAGCCGGCCTTGTTCAGGTTCAGCAGGCGGTTGCCGGTGACCTGGTTGCCGCGGCCGATGACGAAGACGCCGCCGAACTTCGAGCCGTCCACCAGATTGCCGCGGATGACGATGCCCTCGGACTGCATGTCCGGGTTGGTGTTGTTCATGACGATGGCGTAGCCGGCGAAGGGGTAGTCGGCGGCGCGGCCCCGGTTGATGCAGGCGTTCCCGGCGACCTCGCCGTGGTGGAAGCCGTCCAGGTCGATGCACTTGCCGTTGATCTCCTCGAAGCGGTTGCCGGCGTAGACCGAGTGGTCCACGTTGCCCGAGGTATCGATGGCCACCGGGACCGCGCCGCCGGCGACGTCCACGACTTCGAGCGGGAAGCCGATCCGCTCGCCGGTATTCTCCTCGACGCGGATGCGGGTGGCGTGGCCGATCTGGACGGCGTCGCGGCCGATGCGCGAGAAATGGTTGCCGCGGACGAGGCCGTCGCAGTTGCGCGGGGCGGTGTAGCGGGAGTGGGTCCAGACGGCGTTGCCGGAGACATCCTCGAAGGTGGAGTCCTCGACCCGGAAGGCGCAGGTTCCGTCCTCGAAGAGGATGCCGCCGGTGGTGTTGTTCTTGCCGCGCTCGTTGCGGGAACCCGAAGCGCGGACCTCGACGCTGCGGATGGAGACGTTCCTGGACCGGGCCACCAGGACAGCGAAGCCGGCGACGCCGGTGAAGCGGACGTTTTCGATCACCAGGCCCCGGACGTTGTCGGCGGCGATGCCGTTGGCGTCATGGAACTCGATGAAGCGGACGTCGGAGGGGGGCAGGCCGCGGGAGCGGGCCAGGGCCTCCCGGTTGCCATCGATGGTGAGATTGCGGATGGTGACGCGCTCGGCGTTCTCCACATAGAGCAGGGCGCGGCCCTCGAAACCGGGAGCGGCGCGGAGCGTGGCGCCTTCGGGCGAGCCGGAGATGACCAGATCATGAGCGCCGGCCGGTATGCGGATCTCTCTGGCGATCTCGAAGTTTCCGGCCGGAAGGCGGATCTCGCCGGTGGTCCGCTGGAGAAGCTCCGGCAGGGAAACCGGACGGCAGCAGGCGATCCACACCGCCGCGAAAACGGGCCCGAACCGGCGCACCCTCATTCGTAAGATTATGGCGCAGCGGCGGCGAAGGGCGCCGCGCGGCGGCGACACAGAGCGGCCGGCGCGGTCCTTGAAAAGGAGTCCCAAGGACCGCAGTCCGCTGCAAACCCGTTTAGCGGCGGCGGATTGCCCGGGAAAGGAACGCCATTTGCAGGCGGCCTTTCGATGGGTTTTCGCACCGTTACTCTCCCGCCTCGTCTCCGAACCTTCGCCGCTGCGGCATGGGTGTGCTGCGCCCCTGGCGCTCTAGGGCAGCTTTCACCCGGGCCGCTGTCAAGAGCGCACAAAGCCCTGGAGGGGCCGACGCAATGTGCGAAGTGCCATGCTTTCGGCGTGGAGACGCCTCAGTTCAAGTGTGTGGACTGCCATCGCGAGATCCGGGTCCGGCTCGAGGAGTCCCGAGGCTACCACGCCAGGGTGGCGAACCTCGCCAAACAAGGCCGGGACTGCGTCGGCTGCCACCTGGAGCACTATGGACGCGACTTCAAGCTCGTCTACTTCGAGAACGACCGCCGGAACTTCGACCATCGGAAGACGGGCTACCCGCTAAAAGGCAAGCACGCGTCGCTCGCCTGTAAGAAGTGTCACAACGCGGAACATATCCCGCCGGAGGAACTGGCAACCTTTCAAGTGAAAGACCCAGAGCGCACGCTGCTGGGACTGCCCACGGGTTGTACGAGCTGCCACACTGACGAGCATCGGGGTCAACTCGGAGAGGACTGCGGCCGGTGCCACGGGTTTTCCTCCTGGAAAGAGACGCCCGGGTTCCGCCATTCCGAGACGCGCTTCCCGCTGACGGGCCGTCACGCCGATGTGGACTGCGCGAAGTGTCACCCCCGAGGCGGGGGGGCCGCCAACGTAGTCCGCTATACCGGCCTCCGGAGCGATTCCTGCCGCGCGTGTCACCGGGATCCACACGGGGGAGCGTTCACCGCCGCCTGCGAGACCTGTCACGTCACCGAGGGCTGGAAGAACGTTCGCATTTCCGGCGCCTTCGACCACCGGAAGACCGATTTCCCACTCGCCGGCAAACACGCAGCTCTCGCTTGCACCAAGTGCCACGCTCAGGCGGCGTTCAGCCGGCCCGTCGCTCATCAGCGGTGCGACGACTGCCACCAGGACGTGCATGGGGGCCAATTCCGGGACCGGGCGGCGGGCAGCGATTGCGCCGCCTGCCACAACGAGAACGCCTTCGTGCCGGCGCTGTTCGACGTAAAGAGCCACCAGGAAACCGCCTATCCACTGGAGGGAAAACACGTCACGGTGGCGTGCCGCAAGTGTCACAAACCGGCCGGGGCCCGCACGCGTTATCGGATCCCGCACGAGGGTTGCCAGAGCTGCCACCAAGATCCGCACGAGAGCGAGTTCGCGCCCGGATTACGCTTCCAGGCGTGCTCCGAGTGCCACACGGTAGATGGCTTCCGGCCTTCGACGCTGACCCTCGCGCGGCATGACAAGACCCGCTTCCCCTTGCGGGGAGCTCATGTCGCCGTCGCCTGCAGCGAGTGTCACCGCGATTTGCGCGGGGCGGCGTCCAAACGGATTCGCTTCAGCCGGCCCGACGTCTCTTGCCTCGGCTGCCACCAGGACCCTCATGGCGGACAGTTTTCCGCATCCCCCGTTGCCGGCCGCTTTCAATGCACGACCTGCCACAACGAAGAGTCGTGGGCGCGACTGAACGACTTCGACCATGCGGCCACCAGGTTTCGGCTTCACGGCGCCCATGGTGAAGTCGCGTGCCTCCGATGCCACCGGCCCGCGACGGAGAACGGCGGGATTCGGTCCGTGGTGTTCCGCGATGCGCCGACGAAGTGCGCCGGGTGTCACGAGGATCCGCACGCCGGGCAGTTCGATCGCGGCCAGCACGCCCAACCGTGCACGGCGTGCCACACCAACCGCGACTGGAAGCCGACGCGTTTCGACCACAACGATTACTCCACCTTCTCGCTGAAAGGCGCCCACCGCTCCGTGGCGTGCCGTCAGTGTCACTTCAAGCGCGAGAGGCGCGGCGGACTCAGCGTCGTCATCTACCGTGGGACGCCCCGAACCTGCGCCGCCTGCCACGCTCCGGCCCGAGCCCGCCGAGCCCCAAGGCCCAGGCCGAGGTTTGGCGATTCTACTCAACAAGGTGGAAAATTTTACACAGCAGGTTTTTCGGGGGTGGTTGGCCTTCCCCGCAGTGGGGGGTAGATGCGGACACGGTCGCCGGCGCGTCTCGAGGGACCGATTCCAGCCGATTCAGATGATGTTGGCATGAGAAGGGGTCCTGGGCCGGTGGATCCGGAGTCCCAGACTCACGTCTTGGGTCCGGCGCCGTTGGCAGCAGAATTGCTGAACCGGATGCGTTGACGGCAGCGCGTATTGTCTGCTGGGCAGCTGCCGGCGACGGGCCCGCCCGGCTGTTTCGGGCCGAGAATCGGAACATATGCTCAGAGGGGTATTGACAGCCGTGTTCGCGGCCGGGTTATTGAGCGGCCAGGCCGCGCACCCGGCGCACACCCGGAGTCCTCACGGTAAACTCGACATCCCGTGTGAAAGCTGCCATACGGCGAGTGGCTGGCGGCCCATCCGGGCCGCGCCGGAGTTCGACCACAACACCCAGACGCCGTATCCGCTACGGGGCCGGCACCGCCAGGTGCAGTGCCGGGAGTGTCACACGAACCTGGAATTCAACCGGGCCGGTACCCAGTGCGCCGACTGTCACGCCGACCTTCACCGGCGTCAATTCGGGGCGCGCTGCCAGGATTGCCATACGGTCAGAGGCTGGCGCACAGCAGTTCAATCCGTGCAAGACCATCGGAACCGTTTTCCGCTTCTGGGGGCCCACGCCGCCGTAGCCTGCGACGCTTGCCACCACACCGGAGCCACCGGCGTGTTCGCGGGACTCAGCACCGAGTGCGCCAGTTGCCACCTCTCCGATTACCAGTCAGCCAAGTCTCCGGATCACGTTGCGGCTGCATTGCCGCTGGCGTGCCAGCAGTGCCACCGCTTCGACCAGTGGCAGAACGCCCGCTTCGATCACGCGAAGTTCACCGGGTTCGAATTGCGCGGCGTTCACGCCCAACTCGATTGTTCGCAGTGCCACGTAGGCGGGCTCTACCGCGGCACCTCGTCGGATTGCTTCAGTTGTCATGCCGCCCAATTCAATGCCACTCGCAACCCTAACCACGTCAAAGCGGGTTTGCCACATACCTGTTCCACTTGCCATACGACCGTGAGCTGGCAGGGGGCTCTGTTTGACCATCAAGCGTTCTCCGGTTTTCCCCTTACGGGCGCGCATGCGCAATTGGACTGCAGCCGATGTCACGTCGCCGGACGGTTCGCCGCGGCGTCAGCCGAGTGCTATAGCTGCCATCGAGCAGACTTTGATCGGGCGAAGAATCCCGACCATAGTTCTCGGGTGTTCTCGACCAGATGCGAATCCTGCCACAACACAACTTCGTGGGACGGGGCCCAGTTCGATCATGGGCTCACGAGCTTCCCCCTCACCGGCGCCCACACCACCGTCACTTGCCAGCAGTGCCACACCAACGGCCGCTACGCCGGCACCCCCACCGACTGCGCCGCCTGCCATCTGGAGGACTACAACCAGACCTCCAGCCCCAACCACGCCGCCGCCGGCTTCCCCACCACCTGCAACGTCTGCCACAACACGACCCAATGGCCCGGCGCCGCCTTCGACCACAACGCCGCCACC